>Ga0207848_100005_pt1:0-172500 | contig 620027 bp, 582 predicted proteins | sample TtaePargueraPR_10_FD_187737 | JGI IMG/M metagenome (GOLD analysis project Ga0207848, IMG submission 187737) | Aerobic enrichment media microbial communities from Bioluminiscent Bay, La Parguera, Puerto Rico - Tt and M2 (3) (SPAdes) | ecosystem: Environmental > Aquatic > Marine >... | reverse complement strand
AACCTGCGCGGCGAGACACGTCAGTTCTATCGCTTCCGCACACCAGACGACGGTGTCGTCGACTTCTATGACGAGACCGGCAAGAGCGCGAAGAAATTCCTGATGCGCAAGCCCGTGTCGGGCGGCGTCTTCCGCTCAGGCTTCGGCATGCGGCGCCATCCGATACTCGGCTACAGCCGCATGCATTCGGGCGTCGACTGGGCAGCCCGGACCGGTACGCCGATCATGGCCGCCGGCAACGGCACGATTGCCTATGCCGACTGGAAGTCCGGCTATGGCCGCCATATCCGCATCCGCCATGCCAACGGCTATGAGACGAGCTATTCGCACATGTCCGGGTTCGCCCGCGGCATTGCCGAAGGAACGCGCGTCCGTCAGGGCCAGATCATCGGTTATATCGGTACAACGGGCCTGTCGACCGGCCCGCACCTGCACTACGAGGTGCTGGTCAACGGGCGCAACGTCGACCCGATGCGTATCCGCCTGCCGCGCGGCCGCGTCCTCGACGGACGGATGCTGGCTGCCTTCGAGAAAGAGAAGATGCGCATCGACGGCCTGATGAACCGCGCCCCGGCTTCCACGCAGGTAGCGGCCCGCTAGTCCCGCCCTTCCGAACGGCAAAAAAAGTAAGCCCCGCCGGATCGTGCGGCGGGGCTTTGTGTTCAGGGAGGCCTGGCCTCCGGATAGGGCAGACCTTAGGCGGCCTGTTCGCCAGTCGGCTCGTCCGAGTGGTCTGACGTACCCTCGGCGGCGAAGGTCAGCTCGCCGTCGGCCGCGCTGACATGCACCGTCTCGCCGTCCGTGATCTCGCCGGCCAGGATCTTGCCGGCCAGCGGATCCTGGACCGCCTTCTGGATCACCCGCTTCAGCGGACGCGCGCCATAGGCCGGATCGTAGCCCTTGTCGGCGAGCCAGTCGCGGGCCTTGTCGTCGAGTTCAAGCTCGATCTTGCGCTCGGCCAGGAGCTTGCGCAGCCGCTGCAGCTGGATGTCGACGATCGCGCCCATCTGATCGCGCCTGAGCTTGTGGAACAGCACGATCTCGTCGAGCCGGTTCAGGAACTCGGGCCGGAAGCTCGCCCGGACCACGTTCATCACCTGCTCGCGGACGGCATCGGAATCCTCGCCCTCCGGCTGGTTCGCCAGGAACTCGGAGCCGAGGTTCGACGTCATCACGATCAGCGCGTTGCGGAAGTCGACGGTGCGGCCCTGGCCGTCGGTCAGGCGGCCGTCGTCGAGCACCTGCAGGAGCACGTTGAAGACATCCGGGTGCGCCTTTTCGATCTCGTCGAAGAGCACGACCTGATAGGGCCGGCGCCGGATCGCCTCGGTCAGCACGCCGCCTTCCTCGTAGCCGACATACCCGGGAGGCGCGCCGATCAGCCGGGCCACGGAATGCTTCTCCATGAACTCCGACATGTCGAGTCGGGCCATCGCGGTCTCGTCGTCGAACAGGAACTCGGCGAGCGCCTTGGTGAGCTCCGTCTTGCCGACACCCGTGGGGCCGAGGAACATGAACGAGCCGATCGGCCGGTTCGGGTCCTGCAGGCCGGCACGCGCACGGCGCACGGCGGTCGACACGGCCTCGACAGCCTCTTCCTGGCCGACGACGCGCTTCGCGAGTGCCTCTTCCATGCGCAACAGCTTGTCGCGCTCGCCCTCGAGCATCTTGTCGACGGGAATGCCGGTCCAGCGCGAGACGACCTGGGCGATGTGATCCGGAGCAACCGACTCCTCGAGCATGACGTCGCCGCCCTCCTCCGTGTCCTCGATTTCCGCGACCTTCTTCTCGAGCTCCGGGATGACCCCGTAGGCGAGTTCGCCGGCACGCTGGAACTCGCCCGAGCGCTGCGCCTGGGCCAGTTCGTTGCGGGCCTCGTCGAGCTTCTTCTTCAGGTCCGCGGCGGAGCCGAGCTTGTCCTTCTCCGCCTTCCAGCGTGCTTCGAGATGCGATGCCTTTTCCTCCAGATCGGCGAGATCCTTCTCGAGCTTTTCGAGCCGGTCCTTCGACGCCTTGTCGGTTTCCTTCAGCAGCGCCTCGCGTTCGATCTTCAGCTGGATGATGCGCCGGTCGAGCTCGTCGAGTTCCTCCGGCTTCGAATCGACCTGCATACGCACGCGCGATGCCGCCTCGTCGACCAGATCGATCGCCTTGTCCGGCAGGAACCGGTCGGTGATGTAGCGGTTCGACAGGGTCGCTGCGGCCACCAGAGCCGCATCGCCGATCCGCACCCGGTGGTGTTGCTCGTAGCGTTCCTTCAGGCCGCGCAGGATCGACACGGTGTCCTCCACCGTGGGTTCCGACACGAAGACCGGCTGGAAGCGGCGGGCCAGCGCGGCGTCCTTCTCGACGTGCTTGCGGTACTCGTCGAGCGTGGTCGCTCCGACGCAGTGCAATTCGCCACGGGCGAGCGCAGGCTTCAGCAGGTTCGAGGCGTCCATCGCCCCGTCCGCCTTGCCGGCGCCGACGAGGGTATGCATCTCGTCGATGAACAGGATGATGCCGCCCTCGGCCGAGGAGACTTCCTGCAGGACGGCTTTCAGCCGCTCCTCGAATTCGCCGCGATACTTCGCGCCGGCGATCAACGCGCCCATGTCGAGCGCCAGGAGCTGCTTGTCTTTCAGGCTCTCCGGGACGTCGCCGTTGACGATCCTGAGCGCCAGGCCCTCGGCGATCGCCGTCTTGCCGACGCCGGGCTCACCGATCAGGACGGGATTGTTCTTGGTGCGCCGCGACAGGACCTGGATGGTCCGACGGATTTCATCGTCACGGCCGATCACGGGATCGAGCTTGCCGTCGCGGGCGGCTTCCGTCAGATCGCGGGCATAGCGCTTCAGCGCATCGTAGGCATTCTCGGCCGATGCGGAATCGGCCGTGCGCCCCTTGCGCAACTCGTTGATGGCATCGTTCAGGCCGTTGGCAGTAACGCCGGCATCCTTGAGAATGCGCGAGGATTCCGCGCTCTTCTCAACGGCAAGCGCCAGCAGAAGACGTTCCACGGTGACGAAATTGTCACCGGCCTTCTTGGCGGCTTCCTCGGCGGTCTTGAAGACGCGCGCGGTCTGCGGCGACAGATAGAGCTGGCCGGCACCGCCGCCCTCCACCTTCGGCATCTTGGCGAGCGCCATCTCGACGGCCTGCAGGGCATCCTGTGGCCGGCCGCCGGCCTTCTGGATGAGACCTGCGGCGAGACCTTCCGGATCGTCGAGCAGAACTTTCAGAAGATGTTCGGGCGTGAACTGCTGGTGCCCCTCGCGCAGCGCCAGAGATTGCGCCGACTGGACGAACCCGCGTGCCCGTTCTGTATAGTTGTCGAAATTCATGATTCCCTCTTTTCCGGCACGTCGTTACGGCCATAAAGCACCGAAACGACACCCTTTTGGAATGGTAGTCCTACGGGCACCGAAGTCGCCCGCAGCCATAATATGGTGTTGCTTATCTGCCACAAAAGGGGTGATGGTGCGGCAAATTGGATGCTCTCGGCTAACAAGGACGATTCCGTGTCAAACGCCACTGTGACCTCGATGTATCGCTATCCGGTGAAGGGACTGTCACCGGAGCCGCTCGGCGCCCTGACCCTGGAGCCGGGCAAGCCGATCCCCTACGACCGCACCTGGGCGATCGAGAACGGCGCCAGCGGCTTCGATCCGGAACACCCGGAAAAGATGCCGAAGATCAAGTTCCTCATGCTCATGAAGAACGAGCGCCTTGCCGCGCTGACGTCGGAATTCGACGAGGACACCGGCCAGTTGACGATTTTCCGCAACAACAAGCGGGTCGCCGGCGGCAGTCTCGACGATCCGCTCGGGCGTCAGCTCATCGAGCAGTTCTTCTCCGCCTACATGGCCGACGAACTGCGCGGACCGCCGCGCATCGTCTCGGCGCCGGGACATACGATTTCGGACGTCGGCCTGCCCGTCGTCTCAATCATCAATCTGGCGAGCGTGCGCGACCTCGAGCGCGTCGCCGGCAAGCCGGTCGATCCGCTGCGGTTTCGCGGCAACGTCTATGTTGATGGCTGGCAGCCCTGGGAAGACTTCATGAAGGTCGGCGACGAGATCGCGTTCGGCGACGAGGTCGTCCTGAAAATCGTGGAGCGGATAGTGCGCTGTGCGGCAACCAATGTCGATCCGAAGACCGGAGAGCGGGACATGCAGATCCCGCGGCTGCTCGACCGCACCTTTGGCCATTCCGACCTCGGCGTCTACGCCGAAATCGTCCGGGGCGGCACGATCCGTCCGGGCGATGCTGTCACCGGCCGGTCCGCCTGACCGGCAAGCGGTGCGGCCCCGGGCCCCGGTTTGCCGGGGCCCGTCATTCTGGTCGGACAAACGTCTGAAGCGGAGCCACGCCGGCTCCGGTCCCGCCTGAGGATCAGGCTTCTCCGGTCAACAGCGGCTGGTCGGAAACCTCGCCGCCTGCGGCCTGGATCTTCGGCTGCTCGGCTACGGGCTCGGCCACCTGTTCAGGAGCCGGCTGTTCGCCGCCGTTGCCGTTCACCTTCGCCTTGTCGCCGGAAGCATCACCGGACTGGGCGTCACCGGACTGGGCCGCCTGCTCGTCTGCGGCTTCGGCGGCCGGCTTGCGGCGGCGGCGGCGCGGTGCCGGCTGGCTACCGTTAGCCTTCGCCTTGTCGTCCCCGTCGTCAGACTTCGCGTCCCGACGGCCCGACGGCTGGTCCTTCGCCTCTGCGGCACCGCCTGCCGGCTGTTCGGCCTCGGCGACCACCGGCTGCGGCTGTTGCGAGGGATCCGGTTGCGGGTCGTTCACGGCCTGGGGCCGGTCGCCGCGCTGCTTGTCGCGCCTCTGGTCCCGCCCCTGATCGTTGCGACCCTGCTGCATCGACTGACCGTCGTCGTCGTCATCCGAATCGTCGCCACGACCGCGCGGCTGCTCATTCGGGTTCTGCTGCTGATTCTGAGCCTGGGCGGCGGCAATGATTCGCAGATAATGCTCGGCGTGCTGCAGGTAGTTCTCGGACGACACATGGTCGCCGGAGGACTGTGCGTCGCGGGCGAGCTGCTGATATTTTTCCGCGATATGGGAAGCCGTGCCCCGGATCTTCACATCCGGTCCGTTGCTCTCATAGGTCCGCGAAAGCGGACTGGGGCCTCTGCGGCTGCGGCCGCGCATTCTCTTGTTCTGCTGTCCCGGTCTCATGGGATGTCAGTCGTCTCCGTTTGGAAGAAATATGGACCAGCCAAGGCGCAAAACGCCTGTTGCTGTCGCGAACGATCTCACGTTCGTCGAATCTCGCTCCGATCTTTCAGGTCGCGGCCAATCCCTGGCGCGTATCGGTCCGTTTAGAACGGTTTCTCGGTCCGTCCGGCCGCGCAAACAGAAGCCATATCCGTATCCGAATGCAGGCTATCGGCTTGCATCAGACGGAGTGTGCGACGACGTGCGGAAACCTCTCCAATCTCGAGGCGCGGTCCGTCTGCCCCAGCGCGTCGGAAACACTTCTGCCCCAGCAGCATTTCCGGAAGGCTTGGCGGCGTGGCAACACCAGCCGCCCCGAACCACGGCCTGAAACTAGCTTGTTCGCCCCGGTTTTCCAAGCGCTTTTTACCACCAAGCGAATTATGCGCAAGAAACGGTTATCGCAAGGGCCCGATCGATGCCCGCGAGGTCGCGCCGCGCTTCGCCGGGTAACAAACCCCGGTCCCGGGCAAGCCGTGAGACCGCCTCGCACTGGCCGGCACCAAGCTCCAGAACCAGAGTGCCCGAGGGCGCCAGAACCCTGGCAACATCGTCGAGGATAGCCCTGTAGGAATCGAGACCGTCGGCCCCGCCATCCAGAGCCGCCGCCGGATCGAACCCGGCAACCTCACGGGGCAGGACGGCGCACTCTTCAGAGGTTATATAGGGCGGGTTGGAGACGACGACATCGAATCCGCCGGAAAGCGCATCGGACCAATGGCTTAGTACAAAGCCGGCTCGATCGGCGACGCCGTTCGCCACCGCATTCTCCCGTGCCACCCGCACGGCGCCGGGGCCGATGTCGATCCCGACCCCGAAGGCGCTCGGCAGCTCGCTGAGAAGCGCCACCAGCAGGCATCCCGAGCCCGTACCCAGATCCGCGATCCGCATACGCGCGGCGCGGCCAGGTCCCGCCGATACCGCATCCAGCGCCGCCTCCACGATCGCCTCGCTGTCGGGCCGGGGCTCGAGCGTTTCGGGCCCGAGCGCAAACCGGAGGCCCCAGAATTCGCGGTAACCGAGAATACGGCCGACAGGCTCGCGGGCCAGCCGGCGGACGACGAGTGCGTCGATTCGCGCGCCTTCCTCCGGCGTCAGAGGACGATTGCCGTCCGAAATCATCCCGACGCGATCGAGGCCCAGCGCATGACCGACGAGCACGCGGGCATCGAGCTCCGGCGTCTCCAGCCCGGCCTCCGCAAAACGCCGGCGGGCGCCAAGCACGGCGCCCGACACGGTGAGCGGGGCGCCGTCGCCCATCACGGCGTCAGGCCTGCGCGTCCGGCCGCAGGTCTTCCGCCGCCAGCCGCCGTGCCTGATCCTCGGTGATGAGCGCATCGACGATCTCGCCGAGAGCTTCCCCCGCGATCACCTTGTCGAGCTTGTAGAGCGTCAGATTGATGCGGTGATCGGTGACGCGCCCCTGCGGAAAATTGTAGGTACGGATGCGCTCCGAGCGGTCGCCGGATCCGACCTGCCCCTTGCGGTCGGCGGCACGGGCCGAGGCCAGCCGTTCCCGCTCCTCCTCGTAGAGCTTCGCGCGCAACAACTTCAGCGCCTTCGCCTTGTTCTTGTGCTGCGAGCGCTCATCCTGCACGGCCACGACGATATTGGTCGGGATATGGGTGATGCGGACTGCGGAATCCGTCGTATTGACGTGCTGGCCGCCGGCACCCGACGAGCGGTAGACGTCGATCCTCAGGTCGTTCTCGTCGAGATCGATGTCGACGTCCTCGGCCTCCGGCAACACCGCGACGGTCGCCGCCGAGGTGTGGATGCGGCCCGACGCCTCGGTCTCCGGCACCCGCTGGACCCGGTGCACGCCGGATTCGAACTTCATCCTGGCGAACACGCCACGGCCAGAGACCTCGGCGATGATCTCGCGATAGCCGCCGCGATCGGACTCGCTCATCGACAACACGTTGACCTTCCAGCCCTCGAGTTCGGCGAAACGCTGGTACATGCGAAACAGGTCGCCTGCGAACAGTGCGGCCTCCTCGCCGCCGGTTCCCGCGCGGATTTCCAGGATCGCGCCTTTCTCGTCCGCCATGTCGCGCGGCAGGAGCAGGATGCGCATCTCGTGCTCCATGGCCTCGACGCGCTCTTCGAGCTCTTCCGCCTCCGCCTCGGCGAGAGCCGCCATCTCCTTGTCGATCTCCGGATCCTCGAGCAGGGCCCGGGCATCGTCGAGCTCGTCGCGCAGCTTCAGGAACGCGCGCGCCTTGGCGGCCACCGGCGCGATCTCCGCATGCTCGCGCGACAGACGGACGAAATCGTCCGACTCCGGAGAGGACGACATCTCGTGCTCGATCCGTTCGAGACGGTCGACGAGGGATTCCAGTTTGTCCTTGCCGATCATGCGCGCGCTTTAGGGTTAGAGCTGCACGTCGTTTTCCTGCGCGAAGGCTTCGAGCCTCCCGCGCAGGGTATCGTGCGGCAGATGCAGTTCAGGCAGGAGCCAGCTTTCCAGCGCGCTCAGATCGAGACTCATCAGCATCGCCTTGACCGGTCCGACGGCGGCCGGCGCCATCGAGATGGACCTGTAGCCGATTCCGAGCAGCGCCATGGCCGTCAGCGGGGCGCCGGCGAGTTCGCCGCACAGCGTGACCGGAACACCGCCGGATTCGGCCACCTCGATCACCTTGCGCAGCGCCCGGAGCGGTGCAGGCGACAGCGGGTCGAAGCGGTCGGCGAGCTGCGAATTCGTCCGGTCGATGGCGAACAGGAACTGCAGCAGGTCGTTGGAGCCGACCGACAGGAAATCGACCCGGGCGACGAGCTCCTCGAGCTGCCACAGGAGCGAGGGCACCTCGACCATCGCCCCGAGCCTGATCGTTACGGGTAGCGCGTGACCGTGGGTCTGGAGGTGCTTGCGCTCGCGTTCCACCAGATCCCGGGCCCGGTCGATTTCGCCGACCTCGGTGATCATCGGGAACATCAGCTTCAGTTCGCGGCCGGCGGCCGCGTGCAGCAGCGCACGGATCTGGGTGCGCAGCAGCCCCGGCCGGTCGAGCGCCATGCGGATCGCCCGCCAGCCAAGCGCCGGATTCTCCTCCTTCGCCGATTTCATGTACGGCAGCACCTTGTCGCCGCCGACATCGAGGGAGCGGAAGGTGACGGGCAGATCGCCGGCGGCATCCAGAACCGCGCGATAGAGCTGCTCCTGCTCCCGCATTCGCGGGAAGGTGGCCGCCACCATGAACTGCAGTTCGGTGCGGAACAGGCCGATGCCGCAGGCGCCGGCCTCGGCGACGTGCGGCAGATCGACCAGAAGTCCGGCATTGACCAGAAGATCGATCTCGCGCCCGTCCTTCGTCACCGCCGGCTTGTCCTTGAGCTGGCGATATTGCTCCTGGCGGCGGGCGCGGAACCGCACCTTCTCGACATAGGCCGCCTCGACATCGGCGGGCGGACGCACGTGGACTTCGCCGGACAGGCCGTCGACGATGATCGCGTCGCCCGTCTTGACCAGGTCGAGCACGCCGTCGACCTGGCCGACCGTGGCGATGCCGAGTGCGCGGGCGACGATGGTCACATGGCTCGTCGCCGAGCCCTCTTCCAGCACCAGCGCGCGCAGCTTGTCGCGGTCGTAGTCGAGCAGCTCCGCGGGCCCCATGCTGCGGGCGACGATGATCGCGTCGCGCGGCAGGTCCATCTCCGCGTGCTCGTCCCAGCCCACCAGCAGGCGCAGCAGCCGGTTGGCGAGATCGTCGAGATCGTGCAGCCGGTCGCGCAGATAGGGATCGGTCTGCCGCAACATCCGCGCGCGCGTGTCGTTCTGTACGCGCTCGACGGCGGCCTCCGCCGTCAGGCCGCTCATCACCGCCTCGCGGATGCGTTCAGCCCAGCCGCGGTCGTAGGCGAACATCTTGTAGGCCTCGAGCACGTCGCGATGCTCGCCGGCACGCAGGATATCGGATCGCGTCAGCAGGTCCTCGACGGATGTCCTGAGACTGGCGAGCGCCGCCTCCAGCCGGGCCAGTTCCTTGTGGGCGTCCTCGGCGATCAGATTCGTGACCACCAGCCGCGGCTCGTGCAGCACGGCATGGCCGAGACCGAGGCCCTCGGTCAGCGCCCGCCCCATCAGGTGCTGGGGACGGCGCAGCGCGAGATTCTCACCGGCGGTCGCGAGCCCTTCGAGCTCGTCGCCGGCGATCATTTCCGCCAGCACCATCGCCGTGGTCTGCAAGGCCTCGACCTCTTCCTCGGAATAGATTCGGTGCGTGCGGTTCTGCACAACCAATACGCCGAGAGTCTGGCCGCCGCGCAGCACCGGCACGCCGAGGAAGGAATGGTAGATCTCTTCGCCCGTCTCCGGCAGATAGGCGAAGGCGGGATGCTCCTGCGCGTCCGGCAGGTTCAGCGGTTCAGCCTCCTTGGCGATGACGCCGACGAGGCCCTCGCCGAGATTGAGGCTGGTGCGGTGGACGGCCTCGCGCTTGAGGCCTTCCGTGGCGAACAGTTCGAGACGTGCGTCGGCGCGCAGGACATAGACCGAGCACACCTCCGCCACCATGTTGGAGGCGATGGTCACAACGATCTTGTCGAGCCGTTCCTGCGCGTTGATCGGCTCCGCCATCAGTTCGCGGAGTCGTCTTAGCATCACGCGCGGGCCGCCGATCGAACCCCGCATACGTTTCCGTGTCCCTGATGCGCCGCATCGCGACGGCGTCGTTCCCGCCTGTTCCGTGTCTGCCGGGCCCCGGGTCGGGACCGGTTTTAACGGCGGAAAGACTCCGTCACGTCAATGATTGTCGAGTCCGTATAGCGAATGCAAAGTCCGGACTGCAAGTTCGGTATAGGCCGCGTCGATCAGGATCGAGATCTTGATCTCCGAAGTCGTAATGGCCTGAACGTTGATGCCCTTGTCCGCCAGCGCCTTGAAACACTGGGCCGCGACGCCGGCATGACTGCGCATCCCGATGCCGATCACGGAGACCTTAACCACGTCCGCCGACCCGGTTACTTCCTCGAAGCCGATCTCGTCGTTCGAGGACCGGATCACCTCCATGGCGCGGTCGAAATCGGCCTGCGGCACGGTGAAGGTCATGTCGGTATGGCGCCCGTCGGCCGAGACGTTCTGGACGATCATGTCGACGTTGATATTGGCGTCGGCAAGCGGCACGAAGACATTGGCGGCAATACCCGGCTTGTCGGGCACGCGCCTCAGCGTGATCTTCGCCTCGTCTTTGGAAAAGGCGATACCGGTTACGATCTGCTTTTCCACGATCTCGTCCTCGTCGCAGATGAGTGTGCCCGGTGGCAGGTCGCCGTCCCCCGTCTGGGGAGCGTCCGGGTCATCGAAGCTGGACCGCACGAAAGTGCGCACACCGTGCACCATCGCCAGTTCCACGGAACGGACCTGCAGCACCTTGGCGCCGAGCGAGGCCATTTCCAGCATTTCCTCGAAGGCGACGCGTTCGAGCCGCCTTGCCTTCGGGACGACGCGCGGATCGGTCGTGTAGACCCCGTCGACGTCGGTATAGATATCACAACGGTCGGCGCTCAGCGCAGCCGCAATCGCGACCGCGCTCGTATCCGAACCGCCGCGACCAAGCGTCGCCACGCGGTTGTCCGGCGCGATTCCCTGGAACCCCGCGATCACCGCGACCTGCCCCTGGCCGAAACGCTCGATCAGGGTCGATCCGTCGATTTCCGCAATGCGCGCGGCGCCGTGCGATGAATCGGTGCGCAGCGGGATCTGCCAGCCGAGCCAGGAGCGCGCGGGAACGCCCATGTCCTGCAGCGTGATCGCCAGAAGGCCGCTGGTGATCTGCTCGCCGGCGGCAACCACGGTGTCGTATTCCCTAGCGTCATGCAGGGCCGACGCCTCGCGCGTCCACTCGACGAGCTGGTTGGTGAACCCGGCCATCGCCGAGACCACGACGGCGACCTCGTTGCCGGCCTCGTACTCCCGCTTCACGTGACGGGCGACGTTGCGGATCCGGCCGAGATCGGCGACGGACGTACCGCCGAATTTCATCACGATACGGGCCATGGCGGGATCCGGAAGCGTCGAATGATCGAGAAACGTTGCGGGACGCGGGGCGCGCCCGCGGCCGCCTAGATACTCGTTCGCTTCGTTCGACGCAACTGCGGGAACCGGGCACACCCTGTCGGGCCCGTGCTGCCACGGGCCCGCCGCGCCGAAAGGTCGTTCAGTATTTCTGCGGCACGTAGAGGTCGTCGGGCAGCACCTTGCGCTCGTAGTCCGGGTTGAACTTGCGCTCGGGCAGGTCGATCGGCTCGTGCGGCACCTCCTCGTAGGGGATCTGCGTCAGCAGGTGGCTGATGCAGTTCAGCCGCGCGCGCTTCTTGTCGTTGCCCTCGACGATGTACCACGGCGCCTCGGGGATGTTCGTCCGCTCGAACGTTTCTTCCTTGGCCTTGGTATAGGCTTCCCAGCGCACCCGCGACTGCAGGTCCATCGGAGACAGCTTCCACTGCTTGATCGGATCGTGGATGCGCATCAGGAAGCGCAGCTGCTGCTCGTGGTCGGTGATCGAGAACCAGTACTTGATCAGCTTGACGCCGGAGCGCACCAGCATGCGCTCGAACTCCGGCACGTCGTGGAAGAACTGCTGCACCTGGTCTTCATCGGCGAAACCCATCACCCGCTCGACGCCCGAGCGGTTGTACCAGGAGCGGTCGAACAGAACCATTTCACCGGCCGCCGGCAGGTGCGGCACGTAGCGCTGAAAATACCACTGGGTCTTTTCGCGGTCGCTGGGCGCCGGCAGTGCGACGACGCGCGCAACGCGCGGGTTGAGCCGCTGGGTGATGCGCTTGATGACGCCGCCCTTGCCAGCCGCATCGCGGCCTTCGAAGATCACCACGAGCTTGTAGCCGGTATGCTGCACCCAGTCCTGCAGCTTCACCAGCTCGGACTGCAGGTGGATCAGTTCCTTGAAATAGGTACTCCGATCGATCTCGGACTTGTGCCGGAGGTCCTTGATCTTGGCGAGATCCTCCTGAAGGTGCGCGCCGTAGAGCCGCTCGTCGTCGAGCTCCATCTCGAGCTCTTCATCCATGCTGTCCTGGAATTCCGCTTCCACCCAGCTCTTCGCGTTCGGGTCGGTCTCGTCGATCGTCATGCCATCTTTCCAAGTTGTACGGGCCCGGCGGGTCGGCCATGGCCTGCTCTCCGGCAAGCTACCGGCTGAGTTTGACAGTTATATAGCTGCGTTCACAGCCTGCCCCGGCGCGCGTCCCGCGGCAATCGCAGGCGTAGGCCCGAAAATTCGGACGACGCTCAAGAGAAAACGTCCGGGATTTTCTCCGATTGGAAAAGGCTCTCGTGCCGAAAACCCTGTAGTCAAACAGACGAGGACCGCCTTAAGATTTAGTCGGGGTTGGACTGAAGAAAGACGACACCAAGTCGTCGGCAACCCGCTATCACATGGTTCCTTGGGAGGGAATGAAAATGCGGTTTACCATATCTTTCGCGGTACTTCTCGCATCGACGGCTCTCGTCTGTGCGCAGGACACCAGCAATCTCGAGAAACTGTCGAACTTCAAGTCCACCGGCGTCACCGACTTCACCTACATCGACCAGACCGGGCCGAAGGCCGACGCCATCCGCAAGACGCTCGAGAAGATCGAATTGCCTGATGGTTTCAGGATCTCGCTCTACGCGATCGTTCCCGACGCCCGCCACATGGCGGTCGGCCCGCAGGGAATCGTCACCTTCGTCGGCACCCGCAAGACCAAGGTCTGGTCGGTCACCGACCGCGACAAGGACCGCGTCGCCGACGAAGTGAAGGACTTCGCCCCGTCGCTGACGATGGCGATCCCCAACGGCCCGTGCTTCTCGCCGGACGGCTTCCTCTACATCGCCGAGCAGAACCGGGTTCTCGTCTACCCCGCCGCCGAGTTCTTCTACGAAAGCCCGGATGTCGCCGCCTTCAACGTGGTCAAGCAGGGCGAACTGATCCCTCCGGACGAGGAGAGCTACAACCACACCGCCCGCGTCTGCCGGATCGGGCCGGACGGCAAGCTCTACATCACGCTCGGACAGCCCTTCAACGTGCCCGCCAAGGACAAGATGGACCTCTACAACACGTGGGGCATCGGCGGCATCGTGCGCCTCAACACCGACGGCACGGGCCGGCAGGTCTATACGACCGGCGTGCGCAACTCGGTCGGCATGGACTTCAATCCGGCCAACGGCGAACTCTGGTTCACTGACAACCAGGTCGACGGCATGGGCGACGACATTCCGCCGGGCGAACTCAACCGACAGACGGCGGCCGGCCAGAATTTCGGCTTCCCCTGGCACGGCGGCGGCACGACCCGTACCAACGAGTACAAGGACGAGGAAGTGCCGGAGAACGTGGTCGACCCGGCCGTGGAGATGGACGCGCACGCGGCCGATCTCGGCATGACCTTCTATACCGGCTCCCAGTTCCCGGCGAAGTACCGGGGCGGCATCTTCTCCGCCCAGCACGGCTCCTGGAACCGGACCGACCCGATCGGCGCCCGCGTCATGTTCACGGCCGTCAACGAGGACGGCAGCGCCGGCGCAACGGAGGTCTTCGCTGATGGCTGGCTTGCCGATACCGGCGAGTATCTGGGGCGGCCCGTCGACGTGACGCAGCTCAAGGACGGGTCGATCCTGGTCTCCGACGACCTGGCCGGCGCCGTCTACCGCATTTCCTACGGCGACAACTGAGCCGTACACTCCCTCGACCCGCCGCCGGCCGCCAGCGAGGCCGGCGGTGCCGTTTGTGATGAAAGGCTTCACCCCGATGCTGCGCACCGCCCTGACCGCTGTCCTTTTTCTCGCAACCGCCGCCGGCGGCGCATTCGCCGGCCCGGTCGAGGGCAAGACACTGGCAAAGCAGAAATGTCAGGTCTGCCACGGCATCGACGGCATCGCGAAGATCCCGATCGCCCCGCATCTGGCCGGCGAGGCACAGGTCTACCTGCAGAACCAGCTCAAGAATTTCCGCTCCGGCAAGCGAGAGCACGAGATGATGTCCGTCGTCGCCAAGGACCTGAGCGACGACGACATCGTCAATCTGGCAAGCTGGTATTCGTCGATCACCATCACCGCGACGATGCCGGACGAATAGAATTGGACGATCCGGGCCGGGTGGTCCTTTCGCCGCGCGGCCGCGTATCCCTTTGCGCTTGACTTCGAACGGCTGCCGCGTGAGGGCTAGGGCCATGGCACATCGAGACACCGCCCCTTCCACGTCCCCCAACGGGACGCCCCACGGAACGACCATCGACGACGACGAGGTCGCCCGCTTTTCCGCGCTCGCCGCCGAATGGTGGAACCCCGTCGGAAAGTTCGGCGTCCTGCACAAGTTCAATCCGGTCCGGCTCGACTATATCCGCGACCACGTCACCGCCCACTTCGGCCGCAACCCGACGAGCGACACGAGCCTGAAGGGCCTCCGCATCCTCGATATCGGCTGCGGCGGCGGTCTCCTGTGCGAGCCGATGGCCCGCCTCGGCGCCGATGTCGTCGGCGTCGATCCGTCGGAACAGAACATCGGCACCGCGTCCGTCCACGCGGAAGGCTCGGGCCTTGCCATCGACTACCGCGCGACGACGGCCGAGGACCTTGCCGCGGCGGGCGAGACATTCGACGTCATCCTCAACATGGAAGTCGTCGAGCACGTCGCCGACATGGACATGTTCCTGGGTGCCTGCGCCGACATGGTGAAGCCGGGCGGCCTGATGTTCGTCGCCACCATCAACCGCACCCTGAAGGCGTATGCGCTGGCCATCGTCGGCGCCGAGTACGTCCTGCGCTGGCTGCCGCGCGGCACCCACCAGTGGGACAAGTTCATCCGCCCCGACGAACTCGAGGAAAGCCTCGAGCAGCACGGGATGGAGATCCTGCACCGCACCGGCGTGACGTACTCGCCGCTCACCGACGAATGGCGCCCCAACGCCCGCGACCTCGACGTCAATTACATGCTGGTGGCGGAGAAGACGGCAACCTGAGCGCTTGTCGGCAGGGTACGGCCGGACGCCACGACCGGTATGTGGTGACGAAACGCCCCGGCACCGGTCTCGCACCAGGGCCAATTCGGTGCCGGTGCGATCCGCTGGTGCGATACGGCCTGGGCGTACCGATCCGCCGAAGGCGACCGCCTCCCGCGTCCGCGGGAACGAGCGGAAAACCTAGTTCTTGTCCTCGGGAAGTATCGGCAGCGGATGCAGCTCGACGCCCTCTTCCAGCAACTCCCTGGCGTCATCGAGGCTCGCCTCGCCGTAGATCGAGCGGGCGTCCGTTTCCTCGTAGTGGATCTTGCGCGCCTCTTCGGCGAAGCGCTCGCCCACATACTCCGAATTCTCGACGATGTGCTTCTTCAGGGTGCGCAGCGTCTCCACCAGCGCGGCGTGGCGGGGATCGGCCGTTGCCATCGGCACGGTGTCCCGCGATTCGGCCGCCTCGCCCGATTCGGCCGGCACCGGCAGCGCCGCCGTCTTCTTCGAACTGCGCACGGCCGGCGCCATCAGCGCCTTGGAAACCCGGGTCGAGCCGCAAGTCGGGCACTCGACCGTCTTTGCCTTCACCAGCGTGTCGAAGGCGGCCGAATCCTTGAACCAGCCTTCGAACGCGTGCTCTTTCTCGCAGATCAGCGAATACTTGATCATGAAGCCCTGTGCTCGATCATGAGGCCCGGCGCTCCTGCGCCGCGACCGGCGGCTGGAAGCTGCGATCGTGTGTCAGCGAGGGAACCCGGCCGCGCGCCTCGTCGACCTTCGCCGGATCGATCTCGGCGAGAATCACTTCGGGCTCCGTTCCCGCCTCCGCAAGGATCTCGCCCCACGGCGCGACGATCAGGCTGTGGCCATAGGTCGCCCGGCCGTTCTCGTGCATGCCGCCCTGCGCCGCCGAGATGACGAACGCGCCGTTCTCAATGGCCCGCGCCCGCTGCAGGATGTGCCAGTGCGCCTCGCCGGTGACCCTGGTGAAGGCCGCCGGTGCCGTCAGCACCGTCGCGCCGGCCTTGGCGAGCGCCCGGTAGAGATAGGCAAAGCGGATGTCGTAGCAGATCGACAGGCCGAGCGTCGCCCAGGGCAGGGCCGCGGTGACCGCCGCCGTGCCGGGCCGGTAGGTCTTCGATTCGCGGTAGGTTTCGCCGTTCGGCAGGTCCACGTCGAACATGTGGATCTTGTCGTAGCGCACGGCGATCTCGCCCTGCGGGTCGATGACGAAGGCGCGGTTGGCGCCCTGCGTCTCGGAAATCCGGATCGCCAGCGAGCCGACATGCAGCCAGATGCCGAGTTCGGCGGCGAGCTTGCGGAAGGCCGCCAGCGCCCGGTCGTTCGCCTCGTCCGTGATGACCTCGAAGACCTTCGCCGTATCGAGCTCCATGAGCGCCGTCTGCTCCGGCGTCTGCACGTAGTCGGCGCCGGACCGTGCCGCCTCGCGGATCATCGCGACAGCGGCCTCGATGTTGGTGTCGACGTCGCGCGTGCCCTGCATCTGCACGCAGGCAGCGGTAAAACGGCTGGAAAGTGAGGTCATCGTCAAAGCTCCGAAAGCGTCATCGCGTCATGATAGCGCAGTTCGGCTCGATGCCGCATCCGAAACCGCACCGGATCCGGGCCTCAGGCGGCCAGCAGCGCGTCGAGCTTGCCCTCGCGGTCGAGCGCGTGGATGTCGTCGGAGCCGCCGACCGGCTTATCGTCGATGAAGATCTGCGGCACCGTGTGGCGGCCGGCCTTCTGCATCATCTCGGCGCGCAGCGCGCGGTCGCCGCTGACATCGATTTCCTCGAAGTCGACGTTCTTCGACGTCAGAAGCTGCTTCGCCATCACGCAATAGGGGCAGAACGGGGTGGTGTAGATAGTGACTTTGGCCATGGATCGGGATCTCGCGCGCACCGCACAACAGATTGGAGTTTCTGCATATATGGCGGTTCAGACGGCTGCAACAACCCTTGCGAAGGTGAGCACGTCGACCGAGACAGCCCCGGCGCGCAGGCTGACGCGGGCGCAGGCATTGGCCGTCGACCCGCTGGTCAGCACGTCGTCGACAAGGAGAACCCGCCGTCCCTCGACAAGCGGCCGGTTTTCCGGCGTGACACGGAAGGCCCCGGCGAGATTGCGCTGCCGCTCCGACCGGCTCAGGCCCACCTGCTGCCGGGTCGCCTTGACGCGGGAGATCGCCGCCGCCTCGTACGCGCGGCCGGACAGCGCGGCGATCCGCCTCGCCAGCAGCGCAGACTGGTTGAATCGCCGCGAAAACAGCCGGCGCCGGTGCAGCGGCACCGGGACCACCACGTCGCATTCGGCCAGAAGCGCGGCGCCTGCGCGGGCCATCTGGCGTGCCATCACGTCCGTCATTTCCATCCGGTCGTTGTACTTCAGCGCATGCACCAGGGCCCGCGCCGGCCCGTCGTAGCGCGCCACGGACCGCGCCCGGCCAAAGACCGGCGGATCGGCGAACGCCGCCGGGCTGACCAGCGGCTCGCCGGAATCGAAGGCAAACGGCGTTCCGAGCCGCTGGCAGACCGGCTCGGCGATAAAGTCCACCTCCGACCAGCAGGCCCCGCACAGGCCTGGCGCCGTCACGGCCGCACCGCAGGCCGCACAGCGCGGCGGCAGGATCAGGTCGACGAGACGGGTTCGGCCGATACGGAAGAGACCGGCCGCGCGCGACAGCACGGCGGATTCCGCAATCCCGATCGTCCCGTCGACCCTGACACGCATGCGAGCCTTCCCCTAAGGAAGCATCGGATGCGATGCGCCGGCCGTCAATCCGAGTCTCGGCCGCTGTGTCCTGCCCGCCTTTGACCGCGGCGTCGGCGCGCGTCATATCTGCGCCACCGATCCAGTAAGGAGAATGCCCGTGTCCGACGGGTTGACGCTGTTCGACCGCCGCGCCCTCAACCGAAATCGCGCCCGCGCCGCGAAGACGCTTGCCGATGCCGGCTTCCTGCTGGCCGAGGCGGCCGACGGGCTGGCGTCGCGGCTACTGCCGGTCACCCGCGACTTTCCGCTGGCCGTCGATCTCGGAGCCCAGGACGGAGCGCTCGGCCGCGCCGCGCGTGCGACGGCCGATATCGGCACCCTGATAAGCACCGAGGCCGGTGGCCCGCTCCTCGACGCCCTCCCGGTCCCGCGGCTGGCCGCCGACGAGGAGGCCCTGCCATTCGCCGACGAGAGCCTGGACCTCGTGCTGTCGTCGCTGTCGCTGCAATGGGTCAACGACCTGCCCGGCACGCTGATCCAGATCCGCCGGACATTGAAGCCGGACGGGCTGTTCCTGGCGGCGATCGCCGGCGGCGAGACGCTGAAGGAACTGCGCCAGGCCTTCATCGCTGCCGAAACGGAGATTACCGGGGGAATTTCGCCGCGCGTCGCCCCCTTCGTCGAAATCCGGGACGCCGGCGCGCTCCTGCAGCGAGCCGGTTACGCCCTGCCCGTCGTGGATTCCGATACGCTGACGGTGCGCTACGGCGATCCTTTCGCACTCCTGCGCGATCTCAAGGCGATGGGCTGGTCTAACGCGCTCGCCGAACGCAGCCGAAAGCCGCTGCGCCGCGACGTCCTGATGCGGGCGATGCAGGTCTATGCCGAGCAGAACGCCGATCCGGACGGCCGCCTGCGCGCCACCTTCGAGATCATCTACCTGTCCGGCTGGGCGCCGGACGAAAGCCAGCAGAAACCCCTGCGGCCGGGCAGCGCCCGGACCCGCCTGGCGGATGCTCTCGGCACCACCGAGCGGCCGGCGGGCGAACGCGCCGGCGGCGAATCCCGATGAGCGTGCACCTGAAATACGGCCGATCGCGACGACCGGCCGCTACGCTGACCCGGTCTAGTGGGCAGCCATTTCCGTATCGACGGTCTCGTATGAAGTGACGACCGTGCTGCCGAGCTGATAGACGACAGCGATAATCGCGACCACGATGCCACCGGCCAGCAGGCTGTACTCGATTGCCGCCGCGCCGCTTTCGTCACGGGCGAAGTCCGCCAGACGATTTTCAAGCCACGATAGCGTCACTGTTCCACTCCTTGCTCCCGATCCGCCCGCCCTGCGCGGGCGCTGCCGGCCTCACAGGAGGTCGCACAGCATCGGCACCAGGGGCTCATCGGCCGGCGGCATGGGATAGTCCCGAAGCCGCAATGGCCGCACCCAGGCCAGTTCCTGTCCCTCGAGAGGGCGCACCTCGCCTTTCCAGCGTCGACAAACGAAAAGTGGCATCAAAAGATGAAAGTTGTCGTAACCGTAACTCACAAAGGACAGGGGGGCGAGGCAGGCGTCGGAAACCATTATTCCGAGCTCTTCCTCGAGCTCTCGGATCAGCGCGGCCTCCGGCGTTTCGCCGGCCTCGAGCTTCCCCCCGGGGAATTCCCACAATCCCGCCAGTGACTTGCCTTCGGGACGGCGGGCGATGAGGACGCGCCCGTCGACGTCGACAAGAGCGACCGCAGCCACCAGGACGAGCGGAAGACCCTCATCCGCCATGGTTAACATCAGCTCCGGTAATCGGCGTTTATCGAGATGTAATCGTGGGTGAGATCGCAGGTCCACACGCGCGCCGTGGCCTCACCGATCCCCAGATCCACGCGTAGCAAGATCTCTGCGTTCTTCATGTAGGCGGAGGCGACGGCCTCGTCGTAGCCGGGGTCGCGCTCGCCGTCGACGGCGACCCGGATATCGCCGAACCAGATGGACAGCCTGTCCCGGTCGGCCGGTTCGCCGGCCTTGCCGACGGCCATCACGACGCGGCCCCAGTTGGCGTCCTCGCCGGCAATTGCGGTCTTTACCAGCGGCGAATTGGCGATCGCCATGGCGATGCGCTTTGCCGACTTGCGCGATGTCGCCCCCGTCACCTCGACGGTCACGAATTTGGAAGCCCCCTCGCCGTCCCGGGCAATCATCTGCGCCAGCGCCGACATCACGGTCTTGAGCGCCTTGCGGAAAGCCTTGAGGCGCCTGTCCTCGGGATCCGTGATCTTCGGAGCGCCGTGTTTCGCCGCCGCGCCGGTGGCGAACACGAGCACGGTGTCGCTAGTCGAGGTATCGCCGTCGACGGTGACGGCGTTGAAGGTATCGCGAACCGCCTTCTTCAAGGCCGCGTGCAGGGCGGGTGCCGCTATCGCGGCATCCGTGACGATGAACCCGAGCATCGTCGCCATGTCGGGGGCGATCATCCCCGCGCCCTTGGCGATGCCGCTGATCGTCACCGGAACGCCGTCCAGGTCCACGGTTGCCGTCGCCTTCTTGGGGAAGGTATCGGTGGTCATGATGGCGCTGGCCGCGTCGTCGAAACCGTCCGGCGACACTTTCTCGGCGAGCCCTTTCATCACGTTCCGGAAGGGCGCCGGATCGAGCGGTTCGCCGATAACGCCGGTCGAGGCGAGAAACACCTCGTCCGGCGTGCAGCCGACGGCGGCGGACGCGATCTTTGCGGTTTCCTGCACCGCAGTGCGCCCGCGCATGCCGGTAAACGCGTTGGCATTGCCCGAATTGACGACCAGCGCCCGGGCCTGGCCGTTCGGCAGCTTGTCCCGGCACCATTCCACCGGTGCCGAGGGGCATTTCGAGCGCGTCGTGACCCCGGCAACCGTTGTGCCGGGATCGAAGACCATCAGCAGGACGTCCTTGCGGTCCTTGTACTTGATGCCGGCTTCCGCTGCCGCCATCCGGACCCCTTCGACGGGAGCGAGATCCGCGATGTCGGCGGGCTTCAGCGGAGAAACGTCATGCGCCATCGAAGTCGCCCCCGGTCCTGGACCTACTCGGACGTTTTCTCGTCGGCCGCATCGCCGGCGGCTGCGTCGCCGGCGTTGTCGGCCTTTTTGTCCAGGCGTTCGACGTCAGCCTTCTCGCGCAGACCCAGGATGAGATCGCGCTGCTTCTGACGGGTCAGCATCTCGTAGAGCTGGTCCTCGACCTCGTCATAGCCCGGCTTGTCGCGCTTGCCCTCGACCTTGATGATGTGCCAGCCGAAATCGGACTTCACCGGCTCGGACACCTGGCCTTCGTCGAGCGAGAACGCGGCTTCGGCGAATTCCGGCACCATCTGTTCCTTGGTGAACCAGCCCAGATCGCCACCTTCCGCTCCCGACCCCGGATCCTTCGACTTTTCCTTGGCGACGTCGGCGAAGTCCTTGCCGCCGTCGAGATCCGCCTTGATCGCCTTCGCCTCGTCTTCGGTCTCGACGAGAATATGGCGCGCGCGCACCCGCGGCTCCGGCGGGATATCGGAGACGACCTCGTCGTAGAGCTTTTTCGCCTCTTCCTCCGTGGCCGCCTTTTCGCCGGCGTCGTTGAGGTACAGCTCCATCAGCGCCCGCTTGGACAGGTAGGTGAGCTGCCGCTGGATATCCTCCTTCGCCGCGAAGCCCTCGTCCTCTGCCGCCTTCGAGACGATCTCGAGGTCGGTCAGGTAACTGATGACGTAGTCGCGGCGCTCGGCCTTGGACATCTGCGGGAGCGTCTCCCGAATGTCCTTCAGCGCCATCTTGATGTCTTTTTCGGTGATGTCCGTGCCGTTGACGCGGGCGACCACCTCGTCCTTGCCGCTGTCCTGCGCATAGACGGCACCCGCGGCGCCGAGGGTCAGTCCCGCCGCGAGCACGGCGCCGAGAACAGGCGCTTTTCCGCCGCGCGGAAGCCAATGAATGTCAAAAAGGGTCATGAGCCGGGTTTTCCATCTTCAGGAGACCGTTTTGCCGGGCATGCGGGGCCGCGGCGCGAAGTCCGTTTCCTCACTATTCAGGTCCGATACGCGGGCCGCCAAAAGGGCGCCGCACGCGCTCGGCCGGACGCGGGCGCAAAGCTTGCCCAAACCGGCCGCGTTGACAAGGTGAAATCCGACTCTTATCTCACGGCACGGTGCCTGCTCGGCCATAACGGCGACCGAAGCGTGTTGTGAAGCTTAATGACACGGTCGCAATTATGGGATCGAGTGCGGTCCGACCGGCCCCGCTGGACCGGCTTTTTCCGACCGGCCGTGCGCGCGGCTGTTCCATTCGTTACGAAGGTGCCGGGCGCGTCATCCCGCGACCGGTCGCCAGAGAGACAGCACAGATGATGGGCCTTGCGAATTTCGCCAGCAAGATTTTCGGTTCAGCCAACGACCGGAAGGTCAAGTCCTATGCAAGCCGCGTCGAGGAGATAAACGCCCTCGAGCCGGAGATAGAGAAACTCTCTGACGACGACCTGCGCGCCCGCACAGAGACCTTCAGGCAGCAGATCGCGGCGGGCGAGAAGACCGTCGACGACCTGCTCGTTCCCGCCTTCGCCACCGTCCGGGAGGCGGCCAAGCGAACGCTTGGCCAGCGCCATTTCGACGTCCAGCTGATCGGCGGCATGGTCCTGCACGGCGGCAACATCGCCGAAATGAAGACCGGCGAGGGCAAGACGCTGGTCGCGACCCTGCCCGTCTATCTGAACGCGCTCGCCGGCAAGGGCGTGCACGTGGTCACCGTCAACGACTACCTCGCCCAGCGCGACGCCGAGTGGATGGGGCAGGTCTACCGCTTCCTGGGGCTGACGGTGGGCTGCATCGTCCACGGCATCGACGACGCCGAGCGGCGCGAGCAGTATGCCTGCGACGTCACCTATGGCACCAACAACGAGCTCGGCTTCGACTACCTGCGCGACAACATGAAGTACGAGCTGGACCAGATGGTGCAGCGCGGCCACCACTTCGCCATCGTCGACGAGGTGGACTCGATCCTCATCGACGAGGCGCGCACGCCGCTGATCATCTCCGGCCCGACGGAGGATCGCTCCGAGCTCTATAACGCCATCGACGTGGTGATCCCCTCGCTGGCCGACGAGCATGTCGAGGTCGACGAGAAGCAGCGCAGCGCGACGCTGACCGAAGCCGGCACCGAATTCATCGAGGAAAAGCTGCGGGAGGTCGGCCTTCTGAAGGAGGGCAGCCTCTACGACGTCGAGAACGTCACCCTCGTCCACCACGTCAACCAGGCGGTGCGGGCTCACAAGCTGTTCCAGCGCGACAAGGACTACATCGTCAAGAACGGCCAGGTGATGATCATCGACGAGTTCACCGGCCGCATGATGGAGGGCCGGCGCTATTCGGAAGGCCTGCACCAGGCGCTCGAGGCCAAGGAGCACGTCCAGATCCAGCCGGAGAACGTGACGCTCGCCTCGATCACCTTCCAGAACTACTTCCGGCTGTACGGCAAGCTCGGCGGCATGACCGGCACGGCCTCCACCGAAGCCGAGGAATTCCTGGACATCTACGGCCTCGAGGTCGTCGAGATCCCGACCAACGTCCCTGTCGCCCGTATCGACGACGACGACGAGGTCTACCGCACCGAGAAGGAAAAGTACGACGCGATCCTCGAGCTGATCGCCGACTGCAAGAAGCGCGGCCAGCCCGTCCTCGTCGGCACCACCTCCATCGAGAAGTCGGAGCTGCTCGCCGAGGTGCTGAAGAAGAACGGCTACCGCCAGAAGGACTTCACCGATCCGGACGCCTTCAGGCCGCTGTATGACGGCGACCAGGGCACCGACAAGGAGAAGGTGTTCGCCGTCCTCAACGCCCGCTACCACGAGCAGGAAGCCTACATCATCGCCCAGGCCGGTGTGCCCGGCGCCATCACGATCGCCACCAACATGGCCGGCCGCGGCACCGACATCCAGCTCGGCGGCAATGTCGACATGCGCGTCCGCCACGAGCTCGAAGGCATGGAAGAGGGGCCGGAGCGCGACGCCGCGATCCGCAAGATCGAGGAAGAGGTCGAGGCGCTGAAGAAGACCGCCAAGGAGGCCGGCGGCCTCTACGTGCTGGCCACCGAGCGCCACGAGAGCCGGCGCATCGACAACCAGCTTCGCGGCCGTTCGGGCCGTCAGGGCGATCCGGGCCATTCCAAGTTCTTCCTGTCGCTGCAGGACGACCTGATGCGCATCTTCGGCTCCGACCGCATGGACGGCATGCTGCAGAAGCTCGGCCTGCAGGAAGGCGAGGCCATCGTCCATCCCTGGATAAACAAGGCGCTGGAGAAGGCCCAGTCGAAGGTCGAGGCACGCAACTTCGACATCCGCAAGAACCTGCTGAAGTTCGACAACGTCATGAACGACCAGCGCAAGGTCATGTTCGAGCAGCGTATCGAGCTGATGTCCGGCGCGGACATCGCCGAGACCGTCGCAGACATGCGCCATCAGGTCGTCGACGAACTCGTCGAGAAGCACATTCCGCCGAAAGCCTATGCGGAACAGTGGGATACCGAGGGCCTCAAGGCGAAGGTCGAGGAAGTCCTCAACATCGACCTGCCCGTTGACGAATGGGCCAAGGAAGAAGGCATCGCCGACGAGGAGATCCGCGAGCGTCTGACCAAGGCCGCCGACGAGCGCTTCGCCCGCAAGGTCGCCGACTTCTCGCCCTCCGTCATGCGCCAGATCGAGAAGGCGGTTCTGCTGCAGACGCTCGACCACCTCTGGCGCGAGCACCTGATCACCCTCGATCACCTGCGCCAGGTCGTCGGCTTCCGCGGCTATGCCCAGCGCGACCCGCTGAACGAGTACAAGACCGAGGCCTTCGAGCTGTTCGAGACGATGCTCGACCGCCTGCGCGAGGGCGTCACCGGTCAGCTCATGCGCGTCGAACTCGTCCGCGAGGCACCGCAGCCCGAGCCGCTGCCGCAGATGGAGGCGCATCACCTCGACCCGACCACCGGCGAGGACGAGATGGCGCTGGCCGATGCCGAACTGGCGATGGCCGGCGGCGGACAGGCCGCAACGCTCGCAGCCCCCGCGGCGGCGCGCAGCGTCGAGCGCGATCCGAACAACCCCGCGACCTGGGGCAAGGTCGGCCGCAACGAACTGTGTCCGTGCGGATCCGGCAAGAAGTTCAAGCACTGCCACGGCCGGTTCGCCTGACGCAGGGTCGCTTCGCCCAGGGTCGCTTCGCCCAGGGTCGCTGCAAAAAGGGTCGCTCCGCACAGGTCCGCATTGCAGCGGGCCGGCCCGACGAACAACCGGCACGACCGGCACGACCGCGGCGCCGGGCCGATAGCCAGACAGGGTAGGTCGACGCGCGATGAACGACCGGCCACAGGAGGTTCCCAGGGCCCCCGGCGTCAACGCGCCGGTGCACGCGTTGTCGACATGGCTGATCGAGCAGGCCTTCGGCGATCCGGCCGTCGAGGACGTGTTCGCGAGCCTGTGCGAGCGCCTTCTCGACATGGGTCTGCCCGTCGACCGGGCCTATTTTGCCTGGCCCACCCTGCACCCGCTGATCGACGCGGAGTCCTTCGTCTGGCGCCCCGGCGCCGGCGTCTCGCTGGAAACCCACCCGCACGACAACATCCAGAGCGACCAGTGGCGCAGAAGCCCGATGCGCTACGTCATCGAAAACGATCTCGGCGAGTTCCGGCTGCGGCTCGACGACCCCTCGGACGTCCGGTTCCCCCTGCTGCTGGGCCTCGCCGCGGAGGGCTTCACCGACTACGTGCTGTTCGCGACCCGGTATTCCGTGCCGCGCGTCGACGAGGACGGCGAGCCCGGCGGCGTCCTCGTCAGCTACGCCACGAAACGGCCCGGCGGGTTCACCGACACCGACGTCGCGGTGTTCCGCCACGTTCAGGGCCGGCTCGCCATCGCCGCCAAGACGATGGCCCTGAGCCGCGTCACGCGCAACATCACCGACGCCTATCTCGGCCGCATCGCCGGCCGCCGGGTGCTGTCCGGCCAGATCCGCCACGGCGACGGCGAGGCCATCGAAGCCATCGTCTGGTACTCCGATCTCCGCAACTCGACGGTCCTCGCCGAGGCGATGCCGGAAGCCGACTACATCCGGCTTCTCAACCTGTATTTCGAATGCACCGCCGGCGCCGCGCTGGCGCATGGCGGCGAAGTCCTCGACTTCATAGGCGACGCGGTGCTGGCGATCTTCCCCTGCACACCCGTGGACGGGAGCGACGTGCCCAACGGGCGCGACTCGGTCGCCCGGACCGCCTGCCTGGCCATCCGGGAGGCAAACCGCCGCCGGCGCGAGATCCTTGCCGGCGACCCGGCGCTGCCGCTCGATTTCGGCATCGGCATCGATGCCGGGCGGCTGATGTTCGGCAATATCGGCGTTCCCGAACGGCTCGCCTTTTCCGTTATCGGCCCGACGGTCAACCGCGTCGCCCGCATCGAGAAGAAGACAAAGGGTTTCGACACGCTGGCGCTGGCGACCGAGCACATCGCCGCGGCCGTTCCCGAGTGCTGGCGCGCGGTCGGGCCTCAGCACCTGCCGGGCGTGTCCGAACCCGTGCCGCTCTTTGCGTGGGAACCGCAAGAGGGCTCCGACCGTTGAAGGATGGGGCGACAGGCGGCGGGTCCATATGCGCTGCCCGCGCCGACTGCTGGGCGCGATCGCCGGCAAACACCCCGGATCCATAATGTCGAACAGCCGCCTCCTCATTATCGCCAATCCGAACGCCTCACAGGCTGAAACCGCACTCGGACCGGCCATCGGCGCCCTTGCGGAAGCCGGTTTCGACATCGATCTCCGCCAGCCGGACGATCCCGCCGCAGGGCCGGACATCGTCCGCTCGCAGGCCGGTTCCTGCGATGCCGTCGTCGTGGCCGGCGGGGATGGAACGGTGAACGCGCTGACCGACGCCCTGATCGACGCGGGCCGGCCCGTCGGCCTGCTGCCAATCGGCACGGCAAACGATCTGGCGCTGACGCTCGGAATTCCGGACGACCCGGAAGAGGCCGCGGCCGTGATCGTCGCCGCCGCCACCCGTCCCGTCGATGTCGGCCGGGTCAACGGGCGCGCCTTCATGAACGTCGCTTCGATCGGCCTGTCGGTCGACATCGCCCGGCGCCAGGATCCGCAGCGCAAGCAGCAATGGCGGGCCTTGAGCTACATTTTGACCACGATCGAGGTGCTGGGCGAAGCCAACCGCATCCGCGCGCGCATCGATTGCGACGGCGAAACGATAGAGGTCGATACCTACCAGATCGCGGTCGGCAACGGCGTCTACTACGGCGGCGGGATGCGCATTGCCGAGGACGCGGAGATCGACAACGGCATGCTCGATGTCTACGCCATAAAGGCCACGACGATCCTCGACCTCATGGCACTGGCCCCGGCCCTGCGCGCCGGAACCTATATCGGCCGCGACGACGTCATCGCCCTGCGCGGCCGAAGTGTCCGGATTTCCACGGACACCGCGCTGCCGATCAACACCGACGGAGAGGTGACGACGGAGACCCCGGCCGAGTTCTCGGTCGACCGGTCCGCCCTGACCTTCTTCGCCCCCGACAAGGACGCCAACGAAGGCTGGATCTGACCGACGGAGGGCCGCAAATGTCCCTGCGAACGATCCCGGTGCCATCCTTCAAGACGCGACTGCGTCGCTCTTCGGGATGAGGGCGGCGGGACCAACGCAGCAGCCCCGGACGTCCCACGAGCCGCGCCCGTCATCCCCGGGATCGCCCGTCATCCCCCGGATCGCCCGTCATCCCCCGGATCGCCCGGCAGTCCATGACGCAACGGCAAGATGGTTCTCCCGCTCTCACGGTCGCGGGAACGATCTGCTATTCGTAGGCATTGAATCGCGTCGGCCTTCTTCCCACCAGCAGGGGACTCCATGAACTTCGACCAGATTTTCCTGTTTTCCCTGTTCGCTGTCGTCTTCGCGATGATGCTGTGGGGCCGGTTCCGCTACGACGTCATCGCCTTCGGCGCCCTGATCGTCGCCATCATCGTCGGCGCGGTGCCGAAGGACCAGGCCTTCGCCGGCTTCGGCCATCCCGCCACCATCATCGTCGCGCTGGTCCTCGTGGTCTCGCGCGGCCTGATCAATTCCGGCGCCATCGACATCGTCATGAAATTCATTTCCGACGGCGGCAAGAACGTCGGGGCGCATATCGCCAAGCTGGCAGGCATCGGCGCCCTGCTGTCGGCCTTCATGAACAACGTTGCCGCGCTGGCGCTCCTGATGCCGGTCGATATCCAGGCCGCTGCGAAAGCGGGCCGCAGCCCGGCACTGACGCTGATGCCGCTGTCCTTCGCTACGATCCTCGGCGGCCTGGTGACGCTGATCGGCACGCCGCCGAACATCATCATCGCCTCCTTCCGGGAGCGCACGCTGGGCGAGAGCTTCCACATGTTCGACTTCGCGCCCGTGGGCCTCGCCTGCGCCGTCGTCGGCGTCGCCTATGTGGCCCTGATCGGCTGGCGGTTGATCCCGAAATCGGCGACCGAGCGCAACTCGGGCGAGGAACTGCGCGACATCCACGGCTACATCGCCGAACTGGTGGTGGGCGAGGACTCGCCCGCGATCGGCCAGAAGGTCGCCGATCTCGATGACAAGGCGGAGGAGGCCGAGGTCGCCGTCATCGGTCTCGTCCGGCGCGGCACCCGGCTGCCCGGCGGCGCCCGGCGCGAGGAGATCCGCAAGGGCGACCTTCTGGTCGTCGACGCGACGCCGAACGCCATCGATTCCTTCGTCGGCGCGCTGAAGCTCGGCTTCATCGGCGAGGACAAGCACCGCGAGGAGGCCGGCTCCGACCTCAAGGTCGTCGAAATCGTCGTGCCGCGCGACGCCCGCATCGAGGGCCGTTCGGCCGACAGCATGCGCCTGCTGAGCCGCTACGGCGTGACGCTGCTCGGCATCTCCCGGCAGGGCAAGCGGTTCCGCGAACGCGTGCGGCGCCTGCCGATCGAGGCCGGCGACATTCTGCTGCTGCTCGGACCGCCGGACCGCCTCGACGAGGCGACGGCCCGCATCGGCGCCCTGCCGCTGGCCGAGCGCGGCCTGCAGGTGACCCAGCACGGCCGCGCCGGCATCGCCGCCGGCGTCTTCGCCCTGGCCGTGGCGCTGGCGAGCTTCGGCGTCCTCTACCTGCCCGTGGCGCTGGCCGCCGTCGTGCTGATCTACGTGCTCACCGACATCATCCCGCTGCGCGCCGTCTACGACGACATCGAGTGGCCCGTTGTGGTGCTGCTCGGCTCGATGATCCCGCTCGGCGTCGCGCTCGAGAACTCCGGCGGCACCGAGCTGATCGCCAACCTCCTCGTGACGCTCGGTGGCGGCCTGCCCGGCTGGGTCATGCTGACCGGCCTGATGCTGGTGACGATGACCCTGTCGGACGTCCTCAACAACACGGCGACCGCCGTCATCGCCGCGCCGATCGCCGTCGACATCGCCAACGGCGTGGGGGCGAACCCCGACCCGTTCCTGATGGCCGTGGCAGTGGCCGCCTCCTGCGCCTTCCTGACGCCGATCGGCCACAAGAACAACACGCTGATCCTCGGTCCCGGGGGCTATGCCTTCGGCGACTACTGGCGCATGGGCCTGCCGCTCGAGATCATCGTCATCGCCGTGGCAATTCCCGCCATCCTGATCTTCTGGCCGCTGTAGGTATGCCCATGCGCCGCTTCGACGCCCATTTCCACATCATCGATCCCGCCTTCCCGCTGATCGAGAACCAGGGCTTCCTGCCCGAGCCCTATAGGGTCGCGGACTACCGCGCCGAAACCGCGGATCTCGGGATCGCCGGCGGCGCCGTCGTGTCGGGCTCCTTCCAGGGAACGGACCAGACATACCTGGTCGATGCGCTCGCCCGGCTCGGTCCGGGCTTCGTCGGTGTCACGCAATTGCCCGCCCCCGTATCCGACGCCGAGATCGGGCGGCTCGACGCCGCCGGCGTGCGCGCCGTCCGGTTCAATTTCAGGCGCGGTGGGTCGGTCGATGCACGGGCGCTCGAAACGACGGCGCGGCGCGTACACGAAGTCGCAGGCTGGCATGTCGAGCTGTACGCCGACACCGTGGCGCTCGGAGACCTGCCCGGAACGCTGAAGGCCCTGCCCGCCGTCTCGATCGACCATCTCGGGCTGAGCGCCGACGGCCTGCCCGTCCTGCTCGATCTCGTGGCGGGCGGCGTGAAGGTGAAGGCGACGGGCTTCGGCCGGATTGACGGCGACGTCGCGGAGATCCTGAGAGCGGTGAACGAGACCGACCCGACGGCCCTGATGTTCGGAACGGACCTGCCGTCGACCCGGACGCGGCGGTTCGCGGCGCCGGATGTCGCCCTGATCGAAGATGCTCTGGGAGAGGACGCCGCGCGCGCCGTCTTCTACGACAACGCCGCGGCGTTCTATCGGATCTGAGGCCCTAGCGGACCGCGTCGCGATGCGCCGGATCGGCGCCGGCCTGCGCGCTGTCGGCCTGCACCACCTGGGCGGGGGCCATGTCGGCCGGCACCGACACGCCGTTCACCTCGGTGAAGTAGTCGAAGGCGGTGAACGGATTGTCGTTCATGACGATCGGCACGAAGGCGGTTGCCGGCGTCAGCCGCGGCAGACCGTCGGCCTCGCGGTCCTGACCGAGCGACGCGCTCTTGTCGGCCGGCTTCCGCTCGGGCGTCGGAACGCTGCCGGTGGTGATCGGGTCGGCCTCGCCGTCGCTGACGGCGGCCTCTCCGGCCTCGGCGGCGGCTTCGTTGCCGGTGACGTTGCCGAGGCTCTTCAGGCTGCCGGCGACGCCGACGAGCTTGCCCCAGACGCCGGAGAAGGCGGTGGCCACGGCCGGCAGGCCGTCCGAACCGGCTCCGGCGGTCGCGCCGCCGGTCGCGAAATCGGGTTCTTCGGCCGCCGCATCGGCCACGACCGTCGCCGCCTGCGGCGTCTCCTCGCCGAGCACCGTCTCGGCCTCGGCCTCCGACGTGTAGCCGTCGCTCGAGCCCTGCTCGATCGAGGCGGTCATGATCAGGCCGTCACTCGAGGGCGCCGTCAGCTCGTCCTGCATTTTGATCTCGGCGAGCGCCATCTGATAGGCGGTCTCGTCGCGCATCTGCTTGGAGGCAACGGCGACCTCGATCGAATCCGGCACGTCGAGCTGCGGGCAGCTGCGATCGGCGATCAGCTTCTGGCCGCGATGGACCGGTTCGGCGTTGAACACGTATTCGCGGCCGCAGACGCCGACCTTCGGCGGCATGCCCGTCACCTCGAAGTGGTCGCTGCCCTCTTTCAGCTTCTGCCAGAACGCCATGTTCGGGTTGCCGGCATGCCGCGCCATGTTCGCCGGGGTCATACGGAACGGATAGGCCTGCACCTGGAAGTCCCGCTGGCCGCCGCGGAACGAGTCGCGGGCAAGCGCGTAGATCTCGGCGATCTGCTCGTCCTCCATGGCATAGCAGCCCGCCGACGAGCAGGCGCCGTGCACCATCAGGTGCTTGCCGGTCCGCCCGTGCGAGCGGTCGAAGGAGTTCGGATAGCCGATGTTGAACGACAGGTAATAGCTGGAATTCGGGTTCATCTGCCCCGGCGTCACCGTATAGAAGCCTTCCGGCGCCTGACGGTCGCCTTCCTTCTTCTTCGGCCCGAGATCGCCCGACCACTTGCAGATGTCGTAGGACTTGAAGAACGCGTAGCGCCCGTCGGGGCCCGGCTTCCAGACCTCGAGTTCGCTCTCTTCCTTGTAGATCCTGATGACGATGGGATCGTCCTTGCGCATGCCCTTTTCCTCGAGCTCGCGCAGGGTGGCATAGCTGAGCGGCTGCAGGTGCCGGGTGCCGCTCGTGTTCTGGTCCATGCACCCGCCGACCGCCAGAAGCGACAGCGCGAACAGGGCAAACCGTGGATTAGGAAGCTTGATCATTTGGTGGTCCGGAAATCCATACACAAAGACTACCTTATCGCGACAAATGACACGATTGCGTTAAGACTTCGTTTACCGCGGACGCGGGCGCAGGATTTCCCCTTTCCCCCAGAACTTCTCACACGCGAAGTTTCACCGCTGGCGGCTCATATCGCAACACCAATTTAGCGGCAAAACGATGGCGCCGCACCGACACAGATCAAAGCGAGCGGCCCATCGCGATGAATTTTTCGCGACGACGGCGCCGGATCTCGGCGGAATCGAGGCCGTCATGCTCCTTGAGGACGCTTTCGATCGCGCGACCGGCCGATTCCATCGCCTCCTGCGGCGCGCGGTGCGCCCCGCCCATCGGCTCGGAAATGATCTGGTCGATCACCTTGAATCGCTTCAGGTCCGCGGCCGTGACCTTCATTGCCGTCGCGGCATCGGCGGCCCGCGACGAATCACGCCACAGGATCGAGGCCGAGGCTTCCGGCGAGGCAACCGTGTAGATCGAATGCTCCAGCATCAGCACCGCATTCGACACCGCGATCGCCACCGCGCCGCCCGATCCGCCCTCGCCGATCACGACCGAGACGTTGGGCGTGCCCAGCGCCAGGCAGGCATCGATGCCGCGGGCGATCGCCTCGGCCTGGCCGCGCTCCTCCGCGCCGACGCCGGGATAGGCCCCGGCGGTATCGACGAAGGTGATCACGGGCAGCGAGAAACGGTCGGCCATCTCCATCAGCCGCACCGCCTTGCGATAGCCTTCCGGCCGCGCCATGCCGAAATTGTGCCTCAGCCGGCTTTCGGTATCCGTGCCCTTTTCATGGCCCATCACGACCACCGGGCGGTCGCCGAACCGGCCGAGCCCGCCGACGATGGCCTCGTCCTCGCCGTACTGGCGGTCGCCGGCCAGCGGCGTGTAATCGGTGATCAGCGTCTTGATGTAGTCGAGCGTGTGCGGCCGGCCGGGATGACGCGCCACCTGGGTCTTCTGCCAGGGCGTGAGCTTCCCGTAGATGTCGCGCAGCGCCTGATCGGCCTTTGCCTGCAGCTTGGCGATATCGTCGGCGATGCCGACCCCGCCTTCGCCCTCTTCGAGGGTGCGCAGTTCGGCAAGCTTGCCTTCGAGATCGGCAACCGGTTTTTCGAATTCCAGGTAAAAGGTCATCTGCTCTTCGCACCTGCCCACCCGCGGGCTGCCGGAAACTGGCCGTCCGCGCTTGGACTGTCAAGCTGCGCGATGGTGCGGCGCGTCATGTCCTTAATGGCTGCCTCCGCGTTTGCCGGCCATGGGATGATGATCGCCGACGACCCGTTTCAGCCGCTCTTCCAGAACATGGGTATAAATCTGCGTCGTCGAGATGTCGGCATGGCCGAGAAGCTGCTGGACGACGCGAAGATCGGCCCCGTTTTCCAGAAGATGACTGGCGAAGGCGTGCCGCAGCACGTGCGGCGACACCTTGGCCGACGGCAGCCCGGCCCGCGCCGCGAGCCCCTTCAGGTCGCGGGCGAAAGCCTGGCGGGTGAGGTGCCCGGAATCGGAATCGGCGGGAAACAGCCACCGCCCGCCGACCTTCGGATCGGCGGCCCTCGCGCCGGCTGCGCCCCGCGCGCGCTTCGCCGCGTCCCAGTCGGCCAGCGCGTCGCGCGCCGCGTCGGTCAGCGGCACCAGGCGTTCGCGCCCGCCCTTGCCGACCACCGCCAGCACAGGCCGTTCGCCGCGCGCCGCGGACGCCGGCAGAGCCGTCAGCTCGGACACGCGCAGGCCGGTCGCGTAGAGCAGTTCCAGCATGCAACGCATGCGCACCGCCCGAAAACACTTGGATTCCGTGGCATTTTCGTCGTTCGCCTCGACCGCCGCCAGGTCGAGCAGCGCGGTCACCTGGTCCTGGCTGAGGATCTTCGGCAGCGGCCGGCCCTTCTTCGGACTGTCGAGCGCCTGCGTCGGATCGTCCTCGCGCTGCCCGTTTTCGACCAGGAACCGGTGAAACTGCCGCAGCGCCGAGAGGCGGCGCTGCTGGGAGGTGGCCGCGAAGCCGCGCGCCTCAAGATCGCGAAGATAGTCCCGCACCGTCTCGCTCGTCGACGCCGCGATCCCGGCACCGTCCCCGAGGAAGGCCGCGAAGTCCTCGAGATCGCGACGATACGCGTCGAGCGTATTGGTCGAGGCGAGCCGTTCGGCCGCGATCATTTCGAGAAAGGCCTCCACCAGCGCGCCGTTCGACGGTGATGGCGGGGTCCGGACGACAGGCAAGCAGGGATCCTCCGGGGGGTCGGGACACTCTCGGGGAATGCCGCCTCAGGGCTGCAGGCGATCGGCGGGCACGCGGACCGAAATCTCCCGCGGTTGCGGATCGACGAACGTCACCAGCGCGAACATCGCGGCATAGACGACGCCGACGACGAACCCGATGGTCACCAGAAAACGAAACAGGCTCGGCACGCCAGAAGTCCCCCATCCGCAATTCGTGGCCTGGAACACGCGCGCCCAAAGCTTGTGTCCCGGCCAATCGGCAACTAGTGAAAGGCTTCCCCGTGCCCTTCGATCGCCGATATAGGATAGTTTGCCGCCGCACGCCACCAGATCGCATCGCGGCACAGACCCAACGATACAGATAATGTCGCCGAACCGGAACGCCCCACGCCAGGCCCACAGGAAGCCGCTCCGCCGCCGCTCGGCCGGTCCCGCGGAGATCCGCGACCGCCTGAACGACAGCTCCGTGGTGCTGATCGGCATGATGGGCGCCGGCAAGTCGTCGGTGGGCCGGCGGCTCGCGGCCCGTCTCGGCCTGCCCTTCGTCGATGCCGATACCGAGATCGAGGCGGCCGCCGGATGCTCGATCCCCGACATCTTCGAGCGCCACGGCGAGGAACACTTCCGCGACGGCGAGCGCAAGGTCATCGCCCGCCTGCTGGACGGCGGGCCGCAGGTGCTGGCGACCGGCGGCGGTGCCTGGATGAACGCCGAGACCCGCGACAACATCGCCATGCGGGGCGTCTCGGTGTGGCTGAAGGCGGAGCCCGACGTCCTGCTGCGGCGCGTGCGGCGGCGCGGCAACCGGCCGCTCCTCAAGGTCGACGACGTCGAGGGCACGCTGCAACGACTGGTCGACGAACGCTATCCGGTCTACGGAAAGGCCGATTCCACCGTGCTGTCGCGCGACGTGCCGCACGATGTCGTCGTCGACGAGATCCTGGCGGCGCTGGACCGCTGCCTTCCGGCGCCCGAAACCGAAACGGACCCCGCAACCGAAACGGACCCCGCAACCGAAACGGGCCCCGAAACCGAAACAGACCGGGAGAACGGGCCGGAACCGGAAACCGGGCCGGAGCCGAAAACAGAGACTGCGGCCGAGCCGACGCCGCACGCAACAGGACGCAGCGAATGACCGCCGAAACCGACCTTGCCGACCGCAAGCAGCCCGTGGACACGACCGCCGCCGGCGTGGACACGGCCGGAGAAACGGTGCGCGTCGATCTCGGCGACCGGTCCTACGACATCGTTATCGGCCCGCACGCCCTGACAACGCTGGGCGAGCGCATCGCCGCGCTCGCCCCCGGCGCCCGCGTGGCGATCGTCAGCGACGAGACGGTCGCCGGACTGCATGCGCACGCCTTGCAGGCGGCGCTTGCCGGCAAGGTGGAGATTGCCGACACCATCACGGTGCCGCCCGGCGAAAGCTCGAAGTGTTTCGCCGAGCTGGAACGCGTCGTCGGCGCCCTGCTCGATGCGCGCATCGAACGCGGCGACCTTGTGATCGCGCTCGGCGGCGGCGTGGTCGGCGACCTCGCCGGATTCGCCGCGGCGATCCTGAGACGTGGCGCGCGGTATGTTCAGGTGCCCACCTCCCTGCTCGCGCAGGTCGATTCCTCCGTCGGCGGCAAGACCGGCATCGATACCCGCCACGGCAAGAACCTCGTGGGCGCCTTTCATCAGCCCGCCCTCGTGCTGGCCGATACCGTCCTTCTGGACACCCTCAGCCCGCGCGAGTTCCGGGCCGGATACGCGGAAGTCGCCAAGTACGGCCTGATCGACGATGCGGACTTCTTCTCCTGGCTCGAGGCCAACTGGCAGGACGTCTTCGCCGGCGGCCCCGCCCGCATCCAGGCCATCGCCACGAGTTGCCGCGCCAAGGCCCGCGTCGTCGCGGCGGATGAGCGCGAGGGCGGCCAGCGCGCCCTTCTCAACCTCGGCCACACCTTCGGCCATGCGTTCGAGGCCGATGCCGGCTTCACCGGCCGGCTGATCCACGGCGAGGCGATCGCCATCGGCATGGTCCTGGCCTTCGGGTTCTCGACACGGCTCGGCCTGTGCGCGCCCGAAGACGAGGATCGGGTCGCCCGCCATCTCGCCGCCGTTGGATTGCCCACACGGCCTTCCCATATAGAGGGCGGCGCCCCCTCCCCCGACCGCCTGCTCGACCTGATCGGGCAGGACAAGAAGGTCGAGCGGGGCGCCTTGACGTTCATCCTGGCCGAGGGGATCGGCCGGGCGCTTATCCGCAAGGACGTCCCGGAGGCGGCCGTGCGGGACTTTCTGGCCGAACGACTGGCAACCTGAACGCCCGACACCCGAACAGCACACGCAATGACACTCACGATTTCGCTCTTCATCGGTGCCATCGTCGGCCTGATCGTCTCCTCGGGCTTCTTCTCGGGCTCCGAGACGGCGCTGACGGCGGCCTCCCGCGCCCGGATGCACCAGCTCGAGAAGACCGACAAGCGGGCCGGTACGGTCACGCGGCTCCTGGAGACCCGCGAGCGCCTGATCGGCGCCCTGCTGCTCGGCAACAACCTCGTCAACATCCTCGCCTCGGCGATGGCGACGAGCCTCGCCATTCAGCTCTTCGGCGACGCCGGCGTGTTCTACGCGACCGTGGTAATGACGGCGCTGGTGGTGGTCTTCGCCGAGGTGCTGCCGAAAACCTACGCCATCATCCATCCCGACCGCGTGGCGCTTTTCGTCTCGCCGATGATCAACGTCATCGTCGTGGTGTTCGGCCCGGTGACGCGGGCCATCGAGGCGCTGGTGCGCGTGCTGATGCGTGTGGCCGGAAGCCGCATCGACGCCAGCCAGCCGCTGCTGTCCGCCCACGAGGAACTGCGCGGCGCCATCGATCTGCACCACCGCGAGGGCGCCGTGGTGGCCGAGGACCGCTACATGCTCGGCGGCATTCTCGATCTGCGCGACCTGTCGGTCTACGACGTCATGGTCCACCGCACCGAGATGCGCATGCTGAACGGCGACGAATCGACCGAGAAGATCGTCCAGGATGTGCTGGAAAGCCCCCATACCCGCATGCCGATCTGGCGCGGGGATACCCAGAACATCGTCGGCGTCCTGCACGCCAAGGACCTGCTGCGCGCGCTCGCGGCCGCGGACGCGGATGCCTCGAAGCTCGACATCGGCTCGATCATCACCCCGCCCTGGTTCGTGCCCGACACGACCATGCTGCAGGACCAGCTCAACGAGTTCCTGAAGCGCAAGGCGCATTTCGCCCTGGTCGTCGACGAGTACGGCGAGGTGATGGGCCTGGTGACGCTGGAGGACATTCTCGAAGAGATCGTGGGCGATATCGCCGACGAACACGACATCGACGTCCAGGGCGTCCTGGCGCAGCCGGACGGTGCCGTCACGGTGGACGGCTCGGTGCCGATCCGCGACCTGAATCGCGCCCTGGAGTGGGACCTGCCCGACGACGAGGCGACCACCATCGCCGGCCTCGTCATCCACGAGGCCCGTCAGATCCCGGAGCCCGGACAGGCCTTCACCTTCCACGGATTCCGCTTCCAGGTGCTGCGCAAGACCGGCAATCGGCTGACGTCGCTGAAGATCACGCCGGTTTCCAAGCTGAAGGCGCCCCGCCCGCCCAAGCCGGCCAAGCCCGGCGAGGCGGCCGGCGGCCAGTCCTGAGCCGGCAGGGTCAGTCGGCCGTGACCGGCACGTCGTGGCCGGCCAGCCGCCAGGCGGCCCAGGCGCCGACGGCGGCCAGCGGCAGGAAGGCCGCGAACACCCAGAACGCCGCGCTTTCGACGGTCTGCGCCGTCATGCCGCCGCCGAGCCCGGTGGCGTTGGCGACGATCCCCGACAACGCCGAGCCGACGGCGTAGCCGAGCATCTGCAGCGTCGGCGCCGCGGACGAGGCGCGCTCGCGCTCGGAAACGGGGAACGAACTGACGATGCGCCGGATGATGAACGCCCAGCACATGCCGAAGCCGATCCCCTGCAGCACCGCCCAGGGCAACAGCGCGGCGAGCGGTCCCGTCGGCATCACCAGCGCGAATCCCAGCACGCCGCCGCCGATCGACAGGCCGCCGAGCCGGATCAGCCAGGGCTCGAGCCGCGGCCCGGCATTGACGAGGACGATCGCGGCAATCGTCCAGGACACCGATTCCACCGCGATCATCAGTCCCGCCAGGAACGGTGTGACTCCGAACAGCGATTCCATCAGCAGCGGTCCGTAGACGGTGAACGAGACGGTCGCCGCCGCCAGGCAGAACACCATCAGGTAGCCGGCGCCCCACGGTTTCGAGAGGTCGAACGGGGTCGGCGGCAGAAGCGACACCGAACCGAGCTTGTCGAGGCGCAGAGCGACAAGGAGGAGCCCGAAACCGATAAGGACCAATAGGCCCGCAACGAGGGGTTTCGGGTGCACGCCCGCCGTCAGGATGATCAGCACGCCGGCGCTGACCGTGATCAGCCGGCGGACCGGAAACACCGCATCGCCGACATCGCCGCGCCGGCCTTTCGGAAACAGCGCGTAGGCCAGCGCGGCGAACAGCAGACCCTGCGCCCCGAAGGCGAGAAACGCCCCGCGCCACAGGCCGATCGTGGCGAAGGCCCCGCCGATCAGCGGCCCGACCAGGGCGGAGACTCCCCAGGTCGCCGAGATCAGCGCCAGCAGTTTCGGCCAGTGGCGCTCCGGGAAAAGCTGCGCCATGCCGACATGGCACAGCGCCATCATCCAGCCGCCGCCGAGCCCCTGCAGCAGGCGCCCGACCAGCATCGTCGCTATGTCCGGTGCCGCCGCGCTGGCGAGACAGCCGCACGTATAGACCAGCGCCGCCCCCGCCATCGCCAGCCGCAGCCCGAATTTCAGCGCGATCAGCCCCGCCAGGAAGCCGGCGGCAATCGACCCGAGCTCGTAGAGTGCGATCGTCCAGTAGATGAACGCCAGACCGCCGATATCGGCCACCGCGCTCGGCATGACGGTTGCCGCCAGCAGCGAATCGGCGGCGTGCAGCCAGACGCCGAGGCACAGCACGGCGACGGTGCCGACGCCGCCGCGCAAGATGGCGGCGAAACTCGTATCCTCGCCCGCCCCAACGGGCGCCATGTCGGGCATGGCGCGACCCGCTCAGGCCTCGTCCGGCGCCTTGGCGGAGACGGCCAGGGCATGGACGGTTGCGGCCAGTTCGTCCGCCAGCGCTGTGTTGACCATCCGGTGCCGGTCAACCCGCGACCGTCCGGCGAAGGCGTCGGAAACGATCTTGACCCGAAAATGGGTCTCGCCACCTTCGCGCCATCCCGAATGCCCATGATGGAGTTCGGACTCGTCGATGACCTCAAGCGACGTCGGTGCGAAAGCGCTCGTCAATTTTTCGGCGATACGATCCGCGGCGGTTTTTTCCTGTGTACTCATGTCGTTGTCGTGGAACCCTTGCTTATGAGTGTCAAGTCGCCCAGCTATGCGTTCCGCGCGACCCGTTGCCCCGCTTGTGTCGATTCACGCTGATAACCATAATCCCGACCATGAAACTCGACTCCAAATGGTTTGACAGCATCCGGGTGAAGCCCGAGCAGGACCGGCGCGCCGCGCCGTCCGACCCCGGGTGCGATGCGCCCGGGTGCCGGAATCCGGGCCTGTATCGCGCTCCGAAGGGGCGGGATCGCGAGGGCGAATACTACAATTTCTGTCTGGACCACGTGCGCGAGTACAACAAGTCCTACAACTGGTTCTCCGGCATGTCGGAGGAGGATGTGAAGGAATGGCTGTCGACCCGGGCGACCGGCCATCGCCCCACCTGGTCGATGGGCGTCAACGGCGGGGCCGCCGGCGCCGCGAGGCGCGACGATGCCTTCCGAAACGGATCGTTCAGCGATCCCTTCGATTTCTTCGCCGAGGCCCGTCAGGGTTCGCCCCGCTCCGAGGAACCCGCCCCGCGCCGACGCCGTCCGGGCGCCCTGGAGCGGCGCTCGCTGGACGTGCTCGGCCTTGACGAAACGGCCACGGGCGCGGAGATCAAGGTCCGCTACAAACAGCTCGTCAAACGCCACCATCCGGACGCCAACGGCGGGGACCGCTCGACGGAAGACCGGCTCCGGTCGATTATCGAGGCCTACAATACGCTGAAGGCCTCTGGTTTCTATCGCGATAGCTGAGTATTGTCGGCTCGCTTCATATAAAACCCTGGAATGACAATCGGGACGCATCGCGTGTTCCGTAGGGTCTCGCCGCTAGGGTCAGGACCCACAGCTGGAGGCAGCATGGATATCGGAGTTACGGAACCGCAGAATCTGCCGGACATGAAGGTGTCCGTCCGCCAGGTTTTCGGAATCGACAGCGACATGGAAGTTCCGGCGTTCTCGGAGCGTGACGAGCACGTTCCCGAAGCGGATCCCGACTATCAGTTCAACCGCGAAACGACCCTCGCGATCCTCGCCGGGTTTGCCTACAATCGCCGTGTCCTGATCCAAGGCTATCACGGCACGGGCAAATCGACGCACATCGAGCAGGTCGCCTCGCGCCTCAACTGGCCGTGCGTGCGCGTCAACCTGGACAGCCACATCAGCCGTATCGACCTCGTCGGCAAGGACGCCATCGTTCTCAAGGACGGCATGCAGGTGACCGAGTTCCAGGATGGCATCCTGCCCTGGGCCCTGCAGACCAACACTGCCATCGTCTTCGACGAGTACGACGCCGGCCGTCCGGACGTGATGTTCGTGATCCAGCGCGTCCTGGAAGTCTCGGGCAAGCTGACCCTGCTCGACCAGCGCCGCGTCATCCGCCCGCATCCCGCCTTCCGGATGTTCGCCACGGCCAACACGATCGGCCTCGGCGATACCTCCGGCCTCTATCACGGCACGCAGCAGATCAACCAGGGCCAGATGGACCGCTGGTCGATCGTCGTCACGCTGAACTACCTGCCGCATGACGACGAGGTCGCGATCGTGCTGGCAAAGGCGAAGCACTACCAGTCCGACGAAGGCCGCGACACGGTCTCGCGGATGGTCCGCGTCGCCGATCTGACCCGCAACGCCTTCATCGCCGGCGACCTGTCCACGGTCATGAGCCCGCGCACGGTGCTCACCTGGGCAGAGAACGCGGAGATCTTCGGCGATCTCGGCCTCGCCTTCCGGCTGACCTTCCTGAACAAGTGCGACGAAGTGGAGCGCGGCATCGTGGCCGAATTCTACCAGCGCTGCTTCGGTGTGGATCTGCCGGAATCGACGGCCAACATCGCCCTCAACTGACGCGGCTCCCGATCCTCCCGTAACAGGCGCCCTCGTGACAGGCACCCCCGTGACAGGCACATCGACCAGCAACAGGAAAACCGGACAGCCCGGTCGCACCTCGCCGAACGAGCCGTTCAAGCGGGCCGTCTCGGCGACGGTGAAGGCGATCTCGGGTCATTCCGAGGTCGAGGTGACCTATGCCTCGGAAAAGGCGGGCGCGACCGGAACCAACATCCGGCTGCCGGAACCGCCCCGCAAGATGGCGGCGGGCGATGTCGCGATCGCCCGCGGCCTCGCCGATTCGATGGCGCTCAGGCTCGCCTGTCACGACCAGGGCGTCCATCGCAAGCTGCTGCCGCAGGGCCGCAATGCCCGCGCCCTGTTCGAAGCCGTCGAGCAGGCGCGCTGCGAGTCGATCGGCTCGAACCGCATGTCGGGCGTCTCCGACAACATCGATGCGATGCTCGAGGCGCGCTACCAGCGGATGAACACAGCGGCCGCGGAATCCCGGGCCGATGCCCCCCTCGAGGAAGCCGTCGCACTGATCGCCCGTGAGCGCATCACCGGCAAGGCGCCGCCGCCCAGCGGCCAGCGCGCGGTCGACCTGTGGCGCACCTGGATCGAGCAGAAGGCCGGCGGCGAACTGGATCGCCTGACCGATCTCGTCGACGACCAGGTCGGCTACGCGCGGCTCGTCCGCGACATGATCGCCAATTTCGACATGGCCGACGAGCTGGGCGCCGAGCAGGAGGATGAGGACGAGTCGGCCGAGGGCGACGACGACAACTCCGACACCCAGGGCGAATCCGGCGAGGAAGGCGAGCAGGATGCCGCCGAAGCCGCCGCCGAGGAAAGCCAGGAGGCGTCGGAACAGCAGGAAGGCGAGTCGGAAGCGACCGAGGCACAGGCCGAGGAAATCGAGGACCAGGCGGAGTCCGCCGACGCGACCGACTCCACCGAGCCGTGGCGGCCGAACTTCCCGTTTTCCAACATGACCGGCGCGGACGCCTACCGGATCTTCACCAGCCGCTTCGACGAGACGGTCACCGCCGACGACCTGTGCGACCCCGACGAGCTGGACCGGTTGCGCGGCTTCCTCGACAAGCAGCTGCACCACCTGCAGGGCGTCGTCACGCGCCTTGCCAACCGCCTGCAGCGCCGGCTGATGGCTCAGCAGAACCGCTCCTGGGACTTCGATCTGGAGGAAGGGGCGCTCGACGCCGCGCGCCTCTATCGCGTCGTCATCGATCCGCTGCATCCGCTCTCCTTCAAGATGGAGCGGGACATGGATTTCCGCGACACGGTGGTCACGCTGCTGCTCGACAATTCAGGGTCCATGCGCGGCCGTCCGATCACGGTCGCGGCGACCTGCGCCGATATCCTCGCCCGCACGCTCGAGCGCTGCGGTGTCAAGGTCGAGATCCTCGGCTTCACGACCCGCGCCTGGAAGGGCGGCCAGAGCCGCGAGATGTGGCTGTCCTCGGGCAAGCCGCTCAATCCGGGCCGGCTGAACGACCTGCGCCACATCATCTACAAGCCCGCCGACATGCCGTGGCGCCGGGCCCGGCGCAATCTCGGCCTGATGATGCGCGAGGGGCTCCTGAAGGAGAACATCGACGGCGAGGCGCTGGCCTGGGCGCATGACCGGCTGATCGCCCGGCCGGAGCAGCGGCGCATCCTGATGATGATCTCCGACGGCGCACCGGTCGACGACTCCACCCTGTCGGTCAATCCGGGCAACTACCTGGAACGCCACCTGCGCCAGGTGATCGAGGATATCGAGACCCGTTCGCCGGTCGAGCTGATCGCCATCGGCATCGGACACGACGTGACGCGCTATTACCGACGCGCCGTGACCATCGTCGATGCCGAGGAACTCGGCGGCGCCATGACCGAGAAGCTGGCGGAGCTGTTCGAAGAGAACCCCGGGCCGGCTTCCGGCCGCGGCGCGGGTCGCGGACCCGGCCGGCGCGCGCGCGTTCCGGCGTGAAGGACGTAAAAAGCCGCGCGAAGTCCTGGATCCGGGCGCCGCTTCTGGCGATCGCCGTCCTTCCAGCCGTGCAAGCATCGGCACAGGAACCGGTCCCGGTGCGCGCGGCACCCGTGCCCGTCTTCGAGGAAAAGCATCCAGACCAGACGCGATTCGGCAGCCTTCGGTTTCTCGGCGGCCTCCAGCTCGACTCGGCAGACCGCCGTTTCGGGGGCCTCTCGGGGATCGAAATCGCGCCCGATGGCAAACGGGTCCTGATGGTCAGCGATCAGGGGGACCTGTTCACCGGAACGCTGGAGTACGAGAGCGGTGTCCTCGCCGGTCTGTCGAATGTGACGGTCAGCCATCTGGTCGACGCCAGCGGCCGGACTCTCGTGAACAAATACGACGCGGATGCCGAATCGCTGCGCGGAGCGACCGGGACCGGCTTCCCGGCAGGCAATGACCTCGGCAGCGTGATCATCGGCTTCGAGCGCGACAACCGCGCGCTGGTCTATCGCCTCGACGAGACCGGAAAGCCGATGGACGCCGACGCTGTCGACCTGCCCGCCGCGGTAAAGGCCCTGCCCTACAACAAGGGGCTGGAAGGCATCGCCGTCATTCCCGAAGGCGCGCCCCATGGCGGCGCGATCGTCGCCTTCGGCGAAAGCGAGTCGGAGACGGCGCCCGGCACGATTCCCGGCTGGCTGATCTCCGGCGGCACGTCACGCGATCTGAGCCTGAATCGGAGCTCCGGCTTCGACCTGACCGATATCATTGCCCTGCCGAACGGCGACCTGATCGTGCTGGAACGCCATTTCAGCATGTTCCTCGGAGTCGCGATGCGCGTCCGGCGGATTTCGGCGGCAGATCTCGACGGCCCGCAGCCGATGTCCGGCACGACCCTGATGACCGCCGGCATGGCCCACGCGGTCGACAACATGGAAGGCATCGCCGTTCACCGCGACGCGGACAACCGGACCGTTCTCACTGTGGTGTCGGATGACAATTTCAGCGCCCTGCAGCGCACGCTGATCCTGCAGTTCGAACTGCTCTGAGAGAAGGAATGCCGAGCTTTAGAGCGCCGGGTACTCTTCGGGCTCCGGTTCGAACTGCGAACGCAGCAGATGGAACGGGCCGAGCATGATGACGGCGTGCACCGCCTTCACGAGATAGTCGAATACCGCCCAGGCAACCCAGATCGGCAGGGCGAAGCCCCAGTAGTCGGCGCTGCCGATACCGCTGCCGGCAAAGGCGAGTGTGAAGAAGATCGCCGTATCGACGGTCGACCCGATCAGGGACGAAATCAGCGGCGCGGTCCAGAAGAAGCGGCCGCGCAGCCGATGGAACACCGCCACATCCACGAGCTGCGCCGTCAGAAAGGCGGCCCCCGAGGCGAGCGCGATGCGCGGCGTCGCCAGCACGATCGACAGCACCACGGCCACCGCGAACCCGGCATAGACCACCAGCCGGGCCTTCTCGGGTCCGAATCGGCGGTTCGTCAGGTCGGTGACGAGAAAGGCAAAGGGATAGGTGAACGCACCCCAGGTCAGATAGTCGGCAAGCCCCAGCGGGGCGAACGGATACTGCACGAGGATGTTCGAGGCGACGACCACGAGGGTCATCGCCGCGACGGGCAGTATCAGCCGACGGACGGGGGTGGGTACCGCGCGTGTCGTCATGACGGTCGATCCGCGCCGGGCGGGCGCGGGTCGATCAGGCGGCCTTCGCCGCGCTCGCCTTGGCGATATCGCGCTTCAGGGTCAGCGCCTTGTCGGACAGGTCCTCGGCACGCGCCTTGATCAGGAACGCGTCGAGACCGCCGCGATGCTCGACGCTGCGCAGGGCGTGCGCCGAGACGCGCAGCTTGTAGCTGCGACCAAGCACGTCGCTCATCAGCGTCACGTTGACGAGATTGGGCAGGAACCGACGCCGGGTCTTGTTGTTGGCGTGGCTCACGTTGTTTCCGGTCATGACCGATTTTCCGGTCAACTCACAGCGCCGGGCCATGGTACTAGTCCTCGATGCGTTTCGCCCCAATGGTCTACATCCACCGGAGCGCCGGCGGCCGCGTCTGGCCATGCCGTTTTAGGGATATCTCCGAAGCGTATAGTAATCCGGCCGGGCAGCGTCAAGCATCGACCGGCGGGAATCGCCTCTCATAAGACGAATTGTGTGGCGAAAAAGCGAGCCGGTCACGCTGTTGACCCAATTCAAGGATAATCGTTTCTTAACCCTGACGGGAGACTCTTCTTGCCGTAGGGCGTAGCGTTTCCGGCAGGGCCGCATGTGCGGTCCGTCAGTAATGAGGCAAATGGAAATGAAGGCGGTGAAGTCGTTGGCCGGATTTGGCAAGAAGACGGCTGTTGCGGCGTGTTTCACCGGTACGGTGCTGGCAGCGGGTCACGCCTACGCGGGTGAATACAAATTCAAGGCGGACTACGCTGCCTATCTTTCCGGTGTGCCCATCGGCAAGGCAACCCTTTCGGGAACGTTCGACGGGCCGACGTACCGTCTCGACGGATATGGCAAGCTCACCGGCCTCGCCGGCGTCGTCTACGATTACACGGCCAGCGCATCGTCGGCCGGACAGCTTCAGGCTGGCGCCGCAGAGCCGCGCGCCTTCAGCGTCAACGCGACCGACGGCGACAAGACCGCCACCGTGCGCATGACCATGAATCGAAAAGGCGTCAACCGCCTCAAGCTGACACCGCCGATCCCCAAGGCGTGGTACAATCATCCCAAGCGCGTCAAGGTCACCGAAGCGCACACGAAGAACACGCTCGACCCCATGAGCGCGCTGATCGTTGCCGGCAATACGCCGAATGGCATCGACAAGCGGGCCTGCAACCGCACCGTTCCGGTCTATAACGGCCGGGAGCGCTTCGACGTGAAGCTCGAGTTCCTGCGGTTCGAGACGATTTCCAGCAAATACATACCCGGCAATCAGGTTCTCGTCTGCGGCGCGCACTATCAGGCCATCGCCGGACATCGCTCCGACAAGGAGGAAGTCAAGATGGCCGAGAAGATCCAGGTTGAGGTCAAGCTCGCCCCCGTCGAAGGCTCGGACCTCCTGCTCCCGTATCGCATCACGATCCCGACGCCGATCGGTCAGGCGGTCATTCAGGCCGGCGCCGTGACCGCGACCGGGGTCATGACCGAACGGGCCGCCGCGCTGAGCGACTGACCGCGCCATCCGCCAGATACCGTTTCGGATCCCGCCGTCCTGTGGCCGGCGGGATTTGCCGTTCCGGGTGACCTCCCCATATCAGGGCAAAGACGGGAGACGAGGCCGGTGCCGGAACAGCCGGGTATTCGCCCGGGACTCTTTATCCGAGGATCTTTGCCCGGGGATTTTCGCCCGGGGATTTTCGCCCGGGGATCTTCCGCCAGCCGGGCCATCGGGCCGGGCACCGTGCAGTCCTGTCGCCGGATCCAGGCACATTTTAACCTTTTCCCCCTCTTCGAGGCCCCCATTCCACCCGGTCGAATCCAGATTTAGCAACCGCATGACACCACGGCACCACATCTTGGAGAGAACAAATCGGGACTCGTCGCGAGTCAGCGATTCGGCCAGCATTTGTTCCAGTCCCGTTCCATTTGTTAACGGAGGCGAAGCGCCTGTGCCGAAATGGTACGGTTGCGCTTACCGTACCGGCAGCCCGACCTTTACAGGCGTCCCCGAAGATGCGAGAGGCCTTGGGGTGGATGCCCGCCTGAACGTTCCTCTCTCCCGGGAGGCAGCATGAACATCGCGCCGGACGTCGGCCACCATCCCGCGGCCCGCAGCCGCGCGGTGACCGCCATTCTGGGTCCGACCAATACGGGCAAGACCCATCTCGCCATCGAACGGATGCTCGGACACAAGACGGGCGTCATCGGACTGCCGCTGCGCCTCCTGGCGCGCGAGGTCTATACCCGGGTCGTCGAACGGGTCGGGGCCGACGCCGTCGCTCTCGTCACGGGCGAGGAGAAGATAAAGCCGGACAGTCCGCGCTTCTGGGTTTGCACCGTCGAAGCCATGCCGCGCGATCTCGATGTCGAATTCGTCGCGATCGACGAGGTGCAGCTTGCCGCTGATCTCGACCGCGGCCACGTCTTCACCGACCGAATCCTGCGCCGTCGCGGTCGCGAGGAGACCCTGCTGCTCGGCGCCGATACGATGCGGCCGATCCTCACCCGCATGATGCCGAACCTGAACGTGGTCACCCGGCCGCGGCTGTCGCATCTCGCCTATTCCGGCCAGAAGAAGATCACCCGCCTGCCGCGCCGCTCGGCGGTCGTCGCGTTTTCCGCCGGTGATGTCTACGCCATCGCCGAACTGATCCGGCGCCAGCGCGGCGGTGCCGCCGTCGTGCTCGGCGCACTAAGCCCGCGGACCCGCAACGCCCAGGTCGGCCTGTACCAGAACGGAGACGTCGACTTCCTGGTCGCCACCGACGCGATCGGCATGGGCCTGAACCTCGATGTCGATCACGTCGCCTTCGCGGCGACGCGCAAGTTCGACGGCTATCAGTTCCGCGACCTGAACCCGGCAGAGATGGGCCAGGTCGCCGGCCGCGCCGGTCGGCACATGCGGGACGGCACGTTCGGCGTCACGGGGCGCGTCGATCCGCTCTCGGACGAGCTGGTAACGCGGCTGGAAGGTCACGATTTCGAGCCCGTCCGCCTGCTGCAATGGCGTAACGCCAACCTGAAGTTCGAGTCGCTGGACGCCCTCCACGCGAGCCTCGCGGTCACCCCCAGCGAAGACACGCTGACGCGAGCGCCCGGAAGCGACGACGTCCAGGCGCTGGAAAACGTGTCCTCCGATCTCGAAATCATCGACATGGCCAGGGGCCGTGACGCGGTGGAGCTTCTGTGGGACGTCTGCCAGGTGCCGGACTACCGCAAGATCGCACCCGCCAACCATGCCGAACTGATTGCCAGTCTCTACAGCCAGCTCATGCATTACGGCCGCGTCGACGCGGACTGGTTCGACCGTCAGATCGCGCAATGCGACCGCGATGACGGCGACATCGACACCCTCTCGAATCGCATCGCCCATGTCCGGACCTGGACGTTTGTTGCCAACCGTCCGGACTGGCTTGATGACCCCACCCATTGGCAGGAGCGCGCTCGCGCGGTAGAGGACCGCCTGTCAGATGCTCTTCACGAGCGGCTGACACAACGTTTCGTCGACCGAAGAACAAGCGTACTTGCCCGCAGTCTCAGGGAGAACCCCGCCATGGAAGCCGCCATCGACGCCTCCGGCGAAGTCACCGTGGAAGGCCATCACGTCGGACGGCTCGAAGGATTCCGGTTCTCGCCCGATCCGGAGGCCGACGGCCAGCACTTGAAGGCGATCGCCGCCGCCGCCCGCCGCACCCTGTCGGGTGAACTTGCCGCGCGCGCCGACCGGCTGTCCAAGGACGCCGACGAGGTGATCATGCTGAGCCTCGACGGCACCTTCACCTGGCGCGGTGCCGTCATCGGCCGCATCGAGAAGGGCGATACCGTTCTTGCGCCGCGTGTCGTCCTGCTCGCGGACGAACAACTTGTCGGCGCGCCACGGGACGCCGCCGAGGCAAGGCTGGCGAAGTGGATCAACGACCGGATCGACACCCAGCTCGCGCCGCTTAAGGCGCTGGAAGCCGACGAGACGATCGTCGGCATGGCGCGCGGCGTCGCGTTCCAGATCGGCGAGTCCCTGGGCATCCTTGAACGGCCGCGCGTGGCCGACGAGGTACGCGGGCTTAGCCAGGACGACCGCGCCCTGCTGCGCAAGCACGGCGTCCGTTTCGCTGCCCACCACGTCTACGTTCCCGTCCTGCTGAAGCCCGGCCCTCGCATTCTGGCGGCCCAGCTCTGGGCTCTTCATCACGGTGGCCTGCACCAGCCGGGCCTCGCCGATGTCGCTGCGCTGGTCCAGTCAGGCCGCATGTCGATTTCCGTCGAACCGGGCACCGCACGCGGTCTTTACCGTGCCTTCGGCTTCCGCGCCTGCGGCAGCCGCGCCGTGCGTATCGACATCCTCGAACGGATTGCCGACCTGATCCGCGCCGCGCTGTCCTGGAAGCCGGACAGCGGCAATGCGCCACCGCCCGGCGCCGTCGACGGCCGGACCTTCGCCGTCAGCGAACAGATGACGTCGCTTGCCGGGTGCGCCGGCGACGATTTCGCCGAGATCCTGAAGGCGCTCGGTTATCGCAGCGAACGCCGTCCTGCATCCGTCCTGCCGCAGCAGCCGAAGGCTGAGCCCGCCGCGGCGGCGACGACCGCCCCCGACGAGACAGCCGCAACGCCGAGCGAGGCCGCTCCGACCGAAGCCGGCCCCGTCGAGGCTGCAGAAGAGACGCCGGCCGAGACCCCGCCTGCCCCCACGACCGAAACAATTACAGACGCTCCGGAGGCGGAAGCCGCAACGGACGCGGCCGCGCCCGAGGAAACCGTGACCGAGGCATCGGACGCCATCAGCCCGGATGCCGAGGCCGAAAGCACGCCAGAACCGGCAGACACGCCGGCCGACACGCCGGCCGACGCGGCTCCTGCCGAAGCTGCTCCGGCTGAAACGGTCGCAGCCGAGGCTGCCCCGCCCGAACCGACTGCGCCCGAACCGACTGCGCCCGAAACGGCGTCGACGGATGCGGAGACAGCAACGGCCGAACAGGCAGCGACCACGCCCGAGGCCCCTGCCGAGACCCCGGATGAAGTCATCGTCTGGCGGCCGGGCCGCCGTCCTGACGCGCCGCGGCGCGGCAAGCCCGGCGGCAAGGAGGCCGGTTCTCGGGATGGTGAAGGCCGCAGGTCACATCAGGGCGAGACAAAGGGTCGCAACGACGGCCGCAAGGGTCGGCACGCGAGCAAGCCTGGCGGAAAGCAGGCGGGCAAACATGCCGGCAAGCCCGGCGGCAAGCATGGCGGCAGGCCGGACGGCAAGCACGCCCCGCGGCCGGACGGGCGCGGCAGGGAGCGGCGCCAGAAGGAACCCGATCCGCTGTCCCCCTTTGCCGCGCTGAAGGACCTGCGCGACAGTCTTGCCGATCCGGACCGCCAGTCGGACGCGTGAGCGAAACCCAGCGCATCGACAAGTGGCTCTGGCACGCGCGTGTGGTGAAAACGCGTACGCTGGCCGCCGGTCTGGTGACGGGGGGCCATGTGCGACTCAACCGGGCGCGGATCTCCAAGCCGAGCCAGATGGTCAAGGCCGGCGATGTGGTGACGGTCGGGCTGAACGGCCGTGTCGTCGTCCTGCGCATCGAGGCCTTCTCTGAACGGCGCGGACCGGCGTCGGAGGCCGCGACGCTGTTCACCGACATGTCCCCGCCTCCGCCTCCCCCCGAGGAGGGGCCCGGCGTCGAGCATCCCCGCGGCGGCGGCCGGCCGACCAAGAGAGACAGGCGACGCATCGACGCATGGAAAGCTGGTCTACAAACTCCAGATCAGGAAGAAATCTAATCCTTGTCGCCGTCTTGAACCGGTTCGTCAAAAGGGATACGCACCTGTTCCGGCGTGATTTCGCGGAGCTTCAAGAGACATGACCTACGTCGTCGTCGACAACTGCATTCGGTGCAAATACATGGACTGCGTCGAAGTGTGTCCGGTGGACTGCTTCTACGAAGGCGAGAACATGCTCGTCATCCACCCGGACGAATGCATCGACTGCGGCGTCTGCGAACCCGAGTGCCCCGCCGAGGCGATCAAGGCCGACACCGAGCCGGGCCTCGAAAAATGGATCGAGCTCAACGCCGAATATGCCGAGAAGTGGCCGAACGTCACCATCAAGCGCGATCCGCTGCCGGATGCCGAGAAATGGGACGGCGTCGAGAACAAGCTGGAGAAGGAATTCTCCGCCAATCCCGGCGACGGCGACTGACGTCAATCGCCGTGAGAACGGCTTTTTTCCGCACTTTTGCGCGACCCGTCCGCTGTCTCCGGCCCCGTCATCAGGTACCAGATCAGCGCGGCGGCGAACGGCAGGGACGGCCAGACGAACCATAGCGGCGACAGCCCGGACGTCAGCAGATTCAGCAGGAAAAAGAAGCCGATAGCCATCACGCAGCGCCGGATGCGCGTCGGCTGCCGCCGCAGCCACGACCGCGCCCGCGATAGGGCGGCGATGACCGCACCGGCGTCCCGGTCGTTCAAGACGTAGGTCGTTTCGTCCGGTGAATCTGTCGTTTCCCCCGCCTCGGATGTCGTTCCCGGACTCGGTTCCGGATCGTTCCGTCCGCCCAGCCGCACCGACCAGATCTCGACCGGCTCGCTGACGTTCTTCACCTGCTGGCGGCCGACCCGGTCGAACCCCAGCGCCAGCTTGCTGCGCACCTGGTCGTGAACCGTCTGCGACAGCATGATCCCGCCGGTCGGCGCCATCTCCTGCAGCCGCGCGGCGACATTGACGCCGTCGCCGTAGATGTCGTCGCCCTCGACCATGACGTCGCCGAGGTTGAGGCCGATGCGGAACTCCATCTTGGCGGAGTCCGGCAGGTCTGCGTTGCGCAGCGACAGCTCGTTCTGGATCTCGACGGCGCACTGCACCGCCTCGATCACACTGGAGAACTCGATGATGACGGCATCGCCCCAGGTGTTGACGATACGCCCGTCGTGCCGCTGCGTGAGGCCCGACATGACCGCCCGGTACGATTTCAGACGGTCCAGCGTCCCGTCTTCGTCGGCTTCCATCAGCCGCGAATAGTGCGCGACGTCGGCGCACATGATCGCGGCGAGGCGGCGCCTGGCGCGCTGCATGTCGTACCCCCTGCTGTCTGGCCCTTAGGAATGGTGTCGCGGACACCCGATTGCAACAGCCAAGGGCTCTCGCACGGTAACCCGACCCGGTAATGCTGCCGGGGAATGCTGCCGCAAGCCCCCCATCTCGCCCGGCCGCCCTCGCCCGGCCACTCTGGGCCCGACCGGCCGGCCAGGACGTTTCAGAGGTTAACAGGTTCCCCTGCGCGATGAATCATTCGCACGGGCCGCGAAACTCCGGTGTGCGCCGCAACCCTTGGAATCCGTTCAAGAATGTGTTATATAATTCAAGTAGCTGGTGAAATCCCTCGCCCGAATGCCCGTTCGACGGGCATATTTTATGTGAGCAACGGATGGCTGTCCGCCCGGAAGCCTCTTAAGGATTCCGGAAACGCTCATACCGTGGATATCGGATCGGGAAAACACCGGAGATGTGGCGTCCACAGGATCGCGTGCCGGTCCGGCCGGACCCCGGCGCGCCCCGACCTGCGGGATCGGACGCGTCGTTCAGGGCATTCAGTCGCGATCACGCGATGTGCAGGAGTTCGATACACAGTATGACCACCCCCAAGAACAAGAAATCGGTTCAGCGTCAGGGTTTCAAGACGAGCGAGTACATCGTCTATCCCGCCCACGGTGTCGGTCAGATCACCGCCATCGAGGAGCAGGAGGTCGCCGGCGCCAAGCTCGAGCTGTTCGTCATCAACTTCGAGAAGGACAAGATGACGCTCCGCGTTCCGACCGGCAAGGCCGCCAGCGTCGGCATGCGCAAGCTGTCCGAGGACAACCTGGTCGCCAAGGCGCTGGGCATCCTGAAGGGCCGCGCCCGCGTCAAGCGCACCATGTGGAGCCGCCGCGCGCAGGAATACGAGGCGAAGATCAATTCCGGCGACATCATCGCCATCGGCGAGGTTGTCCGCGACCTGCACCGGGCCGAGTCGCAGCCCGAGCAGTCCTATTCCGAGCGCCAGCTCTATGAAGCCGCGCTCGACCGCATGGCCCGCGAGATCTCGGCGGTGAAGAAGATCACCGAAACCGAGGCGATCCGCGAGATCGAGGCCATGCTTGCCAAGGGTCCCCGCCGCGGTGCCGCCGGGGCAGAGACCGACGAAGACGAGCAGGAAGCCGCATAAATCACGCGCCTTTTACCTGGCGCATGGCACATCTGCGAGCCGCCCGGCTTCAAGCCGGGCGGCTTTTCTGCTTTGATGGGAAATCCGCTGAGCCATTTTGACCGTTTCCAGTAGAGGGCGGTCATGCAAGAGGGAGCGGTGAACGTGCCATGACAAACTCCATGAGCCACCGGCGCCGGTTCGTCCGGGCCGCCATGAATGCTCCCTATCTCGAAAGGGACGAGGAGCACCTCCTAGCCCAGAAGTGGAAAAACGAGGGCGACGAGGCCGCGCTGCACCGCATGACGCATGCCCACATGCGCCTGGTGATCGCGATTGCCGCCCGCTTCAAGCATTTCGGCCTGCCCATGTCCGACCTGATCCAGGAAGGCCATGTCGGGCTGCTGGAGGCTGCCGCCCGCTTCGAGCCGGAGCGCGAGGTGCGCTTTTCCACCTACGCCACATGGTGGATCCGCGCCTCGATCCAGGACCACATTCTGCGCAACTGGTCGATCGTCCGCGGCGGCACCAGCTCCACGCAGAAGGCCCTGTTCTTCAACCTGCGCCGGCTGCGCGCCAAGCTTGGCCAGGGCCCCTCGCCGCTGCCCGAGCACGAGATGCACCGGCAGATCGCCATGCAGCTCGGCGTCTCGTCCAATGACGTGGCCCGCATGGATGCCCGCCTGTCGGGCCCCGACGCCAGCCTCAACGCGCCGGTCATGGAAAGCGAAGGCGCCAGCGCCGAGCGGCAGGACTTCCTCGTCAGCGAGGATCCCCTGCCCGACGAGACCGTCGGTGCCGCGATCGACCAGGAAAAGCGCCACAAGCGGCTCTACGCCGCGCTCGAGGTGCTGAACGACCGCGAGCTGAAGATCGTCCGCGAACGCCGCCTGTCCGAGGAAGGCGCGACGCTGGAGGCGCTGGGCCAGGCGCTCGGCATCTCCAAGGAGCGTGTCCGCCAGATCGAAAGCCGCGCGCTGGAGAAGCTGAAGGCCGCCCTGCTCGACGTCGAACCCGACGCCGGCGCGTATACCTGACGGCCTGAGGCCGGATCCCGGGCGCCACAAGGCGTCCGGATATTCCCTGTTCAGAGAATACCCCCTACCGGATCACCACCTTCACCAGCTGCCCCGGCCGCAGGCGGTCGGCGGGCGACAGGCCGTTCAGCACCCGGAAGCGGGCCTCCTGGTGGTCGTCGAAGGCCATCTTCGCGGCGACGCTCGCGACCGTATCGCCGGGCCGTACGGTGACGATGTCGAGCCGCTGCGGCCTGACCGACCGCGCTTCCTCGGGCGGACGCTCTTGCTTGCGGTATCGAATCTGACGGCAGAGTTGCAGGGCGACAACGGTGTCGGCGGTCGCCTCAAGGGGCCCCGAGGTCTGCCTCGTCCGGTACGTAAAAAACGAATGGTCGCAGCGTTGCCTCGAAGGCGCTTTCCGTCATTTTGCCGCGGAGAACGCTGTTGATACATTCGCCCAGGAATTCGGTGTCGGCGACCGTCAGCCTGTACCCGTTGATCTCCAGGAACATGATCGCGGCCATAAAGCCGGTTCTCTTGTTTCCCTGCTGGAAAGGGTGATTTCGAGCGATAGCGAACAGGAGGCCTATGGCGAGCGTGAGAACATCGTGCTCGCCGTAAGCAAAGCGATTGATCGGGCTCGCTATCGCGCTTTCGAGAAGCGCGCGATTGGTCAACGCGAACGGTTCCCCCGTCAGGGAAACGGTATCCTTGTTGATTTCAATGACTTCCTCCAAGGGAAGCCAAAGAGGTTCATTTGGCAAGATGCGCGAGAGTCTTTGCGAATCTCGTCATCGTTGCCTTGCGCAGCTGCGCATAGTCGATGGTGCCCGTGCGGGGCTTTGCCTCAAGCGTGCGCGCGTCATCGGCCTTGGCAGGCGCTTGCTGCCGGGGCTTCTTGACGTTCGTGCTATCCTTACGCGGAAGCATTTCAAGCTCCATCGTTTGCGTTGGCCGCGAGGTCTTCCAACCTGCAAGCACCGGATAATCATGCGAGGTTCCGGCAAGCTTTGCAACGGCGAGCTCACCCGTATGTCATTAGATACCTGACACCAGATAAGAAGGTGTTTCGCATTTGCGGCTCCGGGCGCCGATGGCCTCCGGTTTTCCCTGTCTCGGAAAAAACCCTACCGGATCACCACCTTTACAAGCTGCCCCGGCCGCAGCCGGTCGGCGGGGGACAGGCCGTTCAGCACGCGGAAGCGGGCCTCCTGGTGGTCGTCGAAGGCCATCTTCGCGGCGACGCTCGCGACCGTGTCGCCGGGCCGCACGGTGACGATGTCGAGCCGCTGCGGCCGGATCGCCCGCGCCTCCTCCGGCGGGATGCGGCGGAAGCTCTCGGCGGCCGCCAGCAATTCGCTCTCGCGCGTGTGGTCGAGGTCGCGAGAGGCCAGGATGAAGCGGTAGACACGGTTGTTGTCGCCGCGGATCGCCGCGACCTTGAAGGTCCAGCCCTCGCCGCCCACCGTCGCGGTGGCCGCCGCCAGCCCGTTCACCGTCATCGGCCGGATATCGGTCACCTGCCCGCCGCGCACGGCGTCGGCGGCGAGGTAATCGGACAGCGACACGGATCCCGGCACCGAGACGGCGTCGAAGCGGATGATGTCGCCGGCTTCCGAGAAGCCGACCACCGCGCGCGAGGTGTTCTCCAGCCCGTAGCCTTCCGGCAGCGTGAAGGTGATCCCGAGCGCGGGATGAACGAAGGTGCGCCCCTGCACGAAGCCTTCGCGCGGGTCGTCGCCGTAGGCCATCCCGTCGATCACGTCGAAATAGCTCGCCTGGTCGCGCTCCATGTCGGCGTTGCGGCCGACCTGGGCCGCCTCCCGCTCGGCGGCGAGGATGCGCTGCGGCGTCGCCGGATGGCTGGCGAAGATGTCGACGCGGCCGGCGTCGTAAACCTGGTTCAGCACCTTGGAATGCAGATCGGTCTGCCGCTCCAACGCGCGCAGGAAGGCGACGGCCCCTTCGGGATCATAGCCCGCCTTCGCCGCCATGCGGATGCCGATCACATCGGCGTCGAGCTCCTGCTGGCGGGAGAACTGGGCGAGCCGGCCCTTGGTCAGCGCCAGCGCCGCCTGCCCCGCCTCCGGATCGCGGATCACGTCGTTGACGACCTGGCTCATGATCGTGGCGGACTTGGCCTGCTCCTCGCGCTCGATGGCGTGACGCGCGATGATGTGCGCCATCTCGTGCGCCAGAACGTTGGCGACTTCCGAGGAATCGTTGGCCAGCGCCAGAAGCCCGCGCGTCACGTAGATGTAGCCGCCGGGCAGCGAGAAGGCGTTGATCGACGGCGAGTTCAGCACCGTGACCGTGTAGGAAAGATCCGTCCGGTCGGAGGCGCGGCGCAGCTTGTCGACGGTCGCGTTCAGATAGCGTTGCAGCCCGGGATCGGCATAGGTGCCGCCGAAGGCGGCGACGATCCGGGGATGCTCGCGCTTGCCCAGCGCCACGTCCTTCGTCTCGAACCCGGTATTGGTGGCGACCGGCTTGGCGACCGGCATAGCCAGCGTGCCGTCGCCGATCGTCGAGCCGGAGCAGCCGGCAACCGCCAGCGCCGCGGCCAGCACCAGCGCGCGCACGCCGACGGATCCGCGCCGCCGACGCGGCGGCCGGGCGCGCGCGTCGCGGCACGGGACCGGGACGTTTTGCCGCAGCGAAAGCGGACAGGTCAGCGGTTCAGCGCGTGCCGACAAGCTCGAGTTGCTCCGGAACGGTCATCTTCAGTGCGGGTCCCCTGTCGTCGCGGATCCAGCCGCGAACACGAACGCGCCGGCCTGCAAGGCCGGTCAGATCGATTTCAGCGTGTTCGAATCGCGCGGTATCCCCTCGATCCACGAATACGGTGAAATCCTGGCTCCAATTCTTGCCGAAATTGAGGTAGGTGCGCCGCGGGCGATCGCCAACCGTCTTCACGACGCCTTCGACGATCGCAAACCGGCCTGTTTCACGCCGCACCTCTTCCGGCCGATCCGCGCTCAAGATCGCGCCCGATCGTCTCGACCAGAGACCTCTCTTCTTCGTCCGCGCCACCGCTTCGCGATCGATGAGGCGTGCGACGCAGCGGTAATTGTCCTCCACCGCGTAGACACGCGCAAGACCCCTGTCGACCAGATGCGCCTGCAGCCATGGCTCCCGCGCGCCGGGAACGAGGCCATGGGCGAGCAGCCGGCCGTGCCGGTCCTGCCGTTCGCCGGTGTAGGCAAGGCCGAGATCCCGGCCGACGACCGCGGTTTCGAGCGCCTTTCGGGCGGTTTCCGGCAGGTCTGCGGTGTCCGCCGTCCCGTCACCGGCCTCCGGTTCGCCCCCATGGGGCTTCGGCGCCAGCACCGACACGAGCCGGACGGTCCGCCCGTCCTCGAGCGCCAGGGTGTCGCCGTCGAGCACCGCGGCGACACGGACCGTTTCCTGCGGCGCGGGCGGACAGGCCTCCCCGTCCGCCGCGGCGGGCGGCGGCGACCCCGCGGTCAGCAGGAACAGCCCTGTCGTGGTGGCCCGGACGATATGCGACACCTGCCGCAGCCTCCGCTTTGTCCCGATATGGACGTATATGTGGCTGCACAGGCCGCTTTGCCATGGTATGTAGGACCCGCTTTATGCCTTCGGCCGCCCGCGCGGCCACCCGGGGTCCCCGTAGCTCAGCAGGATAGAGCATCAGATTCCTAATCTGAGGGTCACAGGTTCGAATCCTGTCGGGGACGCCATTTCTGGTTCAGCTGGCACCGAGATTGGCGGCGAAGCGGGTGCCACGCCGGCAATCACGGGCGAGCACGGTTGATCGCTTCGATTTCGAAAGCGTGTGCCGCCATAGCGGAATTTACCGGGAGGCTTCGGCGTCCGATCGGCGTTTTCGAACCGCCGCGCGGCAGGTCAGCCGTCGCTGCCGTGGATCGGCTCGTCAACGAACTTCCCGCCCTGGTAAACCGCGTCGACGGCGTCCGCCGGCGGCTTTTCCATGCGCGCGTCGATGGCGGCGGCAAACTGTTCCGCGTTGTCCTTCGCCGTCCAGCCCAGGTAGCGAGACGACGAATTGTCCCACCACACGCGATCGTTGTCGGATACGCCCCAGACGATCGGGCAACCGAGCCGCGGGACCGCGAAGGTGCGCTCGATCAGCGCCACCAGATCGGCTGCGCTCAGCCAGGTTGCCAGCATCCGGTGATCGCGCGGCTCGGGGAAACAGGAGCCGATCCGAATTATGGCCGTCTCCTGACCGAACTTGTCGAAGTACATCGAGGCGATGGCTTCGCCGAAACACTTGGACACCCCGTACAGGCTGTCCGGCCGCATCGGCATGTCCGGCGTCAGCCGCTGGTCCTGCTTGTAGAAACCGATCGTGTGATTGGAGGACGCGAAAACGATCCGCGGCATCCCGGCCGCTCGGGCCGCCTCGTAAAGATTGTAAACGCCGACGATGTTCGCGTTGAGGATCAGGTCGAAGGGCTTTTCGATCGAAATGCCGCCGAAATGGACGATGCCGTCGCAGCCCGACACGAGATCGAAGACCGCATCGCGGTCGCCGAGGTCGCAGTGCACCACTTCCTCGTTCTCGCCCGCCGGGTCCATCTCGGCGACATCGGACAGTCGGAGCGTTTCGGCCAGGGGCGCGAGATGCGTGCGGGCCATGCGGCCCAGGCCGCCGGCAGCGCCGGTGATCAGCAGACGTTTCAGCATAATGTCCTCTTCAATGGCTTCGTCTTCGGCCTTACTGCCCGAACATCCGTGGCATCGCGAGCGACAGCCAGGGGATGTAGGTCGTCAACATCAGGGCGACGAGCAGGGCGACGTAGAATGGCCAGATTGTCCGGACGGCCTGATCTATTCGCACGCCGCCGATCACGCAGCCGACGAACAGGCACGCCCCCACAGGCGGCGTCGTCAGCCCAAGGCCCAGGTTCATCATCATGATCACGCCGAACTGCACTGGATCCATGCCGATATCGCGGACGACGGGCAGAAAGATCGGCGTGCAGATCAGGATAAGGCCCGCCATGTCCATGACCATGCCCAGCACGAGCAGGATGATGTTGAGCATCAGCAGGATCATCAGCGGGTTGTCGGTGATCGACGTCAGCGTTCCCGCCAGCAGTTCGGGCACCCGGTAGAGCGCCAGCAGATAGGCGAACGCCGATGCCGTCGCGACGAGGATCATCACCAGGGACGTCGTGCGCACCGACGCCAGCACCGCCGCCTTGAATCCCTCCCATGACAGCTCCCGGTAGACGAACGCGGTCACGATCAGGGCGTAGATCGCGCCGAACGCACCGGATTCGGTGACGGTCATGATCCCCGAAAGCACCCCGCCGACGATGATCACGGCCGTGAAGATTCCCGGGATCGCGACAATGAAGCTGCGCGCGAGCACCCGCCAGCCGGGGAACGGCTCGCCGCCGTAGCCGCGCCGTACCGCCACCAGATAGGCGACGACCGCCAGGCACGAACACATCAGGATGCCGGGGAAAATCCCCGCCAGAAACAACTGGCTCACCGAAATGCCGCCGGCGGCAACGGAGAACAGGATCATGTTGTGGCTCGGCGGAATGACAACGCCGGCGACGGACGAGGTAACGGTCACGTTCACCGCGTAGTCCGCGTCGTAGCCCTTCTCCTTCATCACCGGCATCAGAATCGAGCCGAGCGCCGAGGTGTCGGCAACCGCCGAGCCCGAGATGCCACCGAACAGCATCGACGAGACGACGTTGACCAGGCCGAGCCCGCCTTTGAAGGAGCCGACGGTACTGGCCGCCAGCCGGACCAGCCGCGTCGCGATGCCGCCCTGCATCATCAGGTCGCCGGCGAAGATGAAGAAGGGAATGGCCAGCAGCGAGAAAACCGATACGCCCGAAACGATGCGCTGAAACGCAACGAACAGCGGAATGCCTTCGTAGATGAACCCGGCAACGGTTGCGATGCCGAGTGCGAATGCGACCGGGACGCCGGCGATCATCGCGGCGAAGAACAGGCCGAAGAGAATGAGAAGCCCCATCTGCGTTCAGGCTTTCCGGCCCGAGAAACGCACCACGATTGCGCTGCAGGCGAACAGGACGATAAGCCCGCCGCAGGCCGCAACCGGAACGGCCCGCCAGCTTTCGGAGATGCCGATCATGGGGACCACGCGCCGCGCGCCGGACATCGCCATGACCACGCCCTGCCAGGCCATGATGGCGCCGAATCCGGCCATGGCCACATCCGTCACGAGGCGCAAGACCTCGCGCAGCCTTGCGGGCATCATGTCCCGAATGAATTCTATCGAAAGGTGACTGCCGCGCGCGACGCCGACGGCAGCTCCGAGGAATGTGACCCAGACGACGATCATCAGCGCAGCCTGCTCCACCCATGTCGGTGTGTTGTTGAGGACATAGCGACCGAACACCAGCCAGCCGAAGATCGCGATCAACGCGGTGAGGAGAACCCCCGCCACAGCCATGCAAACGGACGCGATGGCCGCATTCGTCGCTTCGAGCGCACGAACCCAGCGGCGCGTTTCAGGATCGCAGGACATCGCCTCGTACATCGTCGAACCCATGCGGATCAGCGGCTGTGTGGGGAGAAGTATCCGCCGTAGCGGACAGAGTAACAGCGAAGCCGCGGGCGGGGACAGCCCCGCCCGCGACATGCGATCAGTTGGCCGGCGTCGACTGGATCTCGACGACCAGCGCCTTCAGGTCGGGGTTTTTCTCGAAGAACCCCGCGTAGACCGGCTTCATCATCTCCTGGAAGGCGGCCTTGTCCGGAACCTCGTTGATCTCGACACCGGCCTTCATGACCGCGTCGCGGCTTTTCATCTCGCGATCGGCCCACAGCTTGCGCTGCGCCTCCGCCGCATCGATGGCGGCTTCGCGCACGGCCTTCTGCTGGTCGGGCGTCAGCTTGTCCCAGCTCGCCTTGGAGACGCAGACGCACTCGGGAATGATCAGGTGCTCCGTCAGCGAGTAGTACTTCGCCACCTCGTAGTGGTTCGAACTCTCGAAGGAAGGATAGTTGTTCTCGGCCCCGTCGATCACACCGGTCTTCAGCGACTGGAACACTTCGCCGTATGCCATCGGCGTGGCGTTGCCGCCCATGCCGTTGACCATGTCGACGTAGAGCTGGTTGTTCATGACCCGCACCTTCATGCCGTCCAGATCGGCCGGTGTCATGATCGGCTTGGTGTTGTTGTAGAAGCTGCGCGAGCCGCTGTCGAACCACGACAGCGCCACGATGCCTTCCTTGGCCAGGGCATCGGAGAACTTCTGGCCGATCGGGCCATCCATCACCGAGTGCATGTGATCGATGCCGGTGAACAGGAACGGCAGGGACAGCACGTTGAGTTCGCCGACGAACTCGCCCATCGGACCGAGATTGAAGTTGGCGAAGTCGAGCGCGCCATTGCGGAGCTGATCGATGGCGTCGGGCTGCGCGCCGAGCACGGCACTGTTGAACACTTCGGCCGTGATTTCGCCGTTTGTCTTTTCGGCGACATCCTTGGCGAACTGTTCGAGTGCGATCGTGTTCGGATAGCCTTCCGGATGGATGTTCCAGCCGCGCCAATTCGCGGCTGTGGACGGACCTGCGACGATGGCGAGCGTCACGGCCGCCAGCGCACTACTGCGCAAGAATGTCGAAAGCGACATGTGTGGAAACCTCCCTGGTTGTCCGGCAATCGCGGCTCATGCCGCTGCCATGCTGGTTTGCGTGTTCTTCTTGTCGTTGTCGCGGCGCGACGGACTCAACGCCGTACGCGACGATCGGCATCATTCTGCATTTGTCATATAAGTTGTCAATATATGACGTCACATATCAGATAAGATTGACAGGAACACGCGGCGCGGTAAGGTCGGCGCGACAGAATACACCCGGAGACAGCATGGCGCGCGCCAGGCAGAAAAAACAGGGCGACGGGATGCCGGGCGGGCGGGGAAACCTCGTCTCCGCTACGGCGGACGCACTGCGTCAGATGGTGCAGACCGGCGAAGTCCCCGTTGGCGGCAAGCTGCCCAGCACCGTCGTGCTGACCGAGAAATTCAAGGTGAGCCGCACGGTCGTGCGCGAGGCGATCGCCGCACTCCAGGCGGACGGGCTTCTCGATTCGCGGCAGGGCGCCGGCGTCTTCGTGATCGCCGAACGGCCGCCCCAGCCCTTCGGGTTCGCAACCGCCGAACCTTCCCGGATTTCCAGCATGATAGAGCTTCTGGAAATCCGGACGGCTTTGGAAGTGGAAGCCGCGGGCCTTGCGAGCCAAAGGCATTCACCGGCCCAGGCCGAGGCGATCTTCGAAGCCTGCCGGGATATCGACTCCCTTATAGACGAAGGCCAGCCAACGTCGCAGGCCGACCTGCGATTCCACCTCGCGATCGCGGATGCCACCAACAATGGACGGTTCCGGGAGTTCCTGGAAATGATGGGTCAAAGCCTGATTCCCCGGCGCGTGTTCCAGCCCGGCGCCGAGGGAGAAGGCGTGCCGCGGAACTATCTCCATCAGATCCAGACGGAACACCGGGCAATCGCCGACGCGATCGCCGGCAAGGATGACCAGGCCGCGCGCGAGGCGATGCGGATGCATCTGCGCGGCAGCCAGGCACGCTACCGCGGCCTGCTGCCGAAATAGGCGGCCCAGAAAGCCGCAAAGTTATCATACAACTGGTTGACAGCGCCGCTCTCGGCAGCCACTATCGCGCATCGTTTTCGTACTGCAAGGTCCTTTGCCAATGGATCCCCTGGCTCTCAAATCCGCACTCGGTGCGGGCCTCCTGTCCTTCCCGGTCACCGCGTTCGACGCGCACGGCGCCTTTGCGCCCGCCCCGTACCAGCGGCACATCGAATGGCTTGCCGGATTTCCGGCCAGCGCACTCTTCGCGGCCGGGGGAACCGGCGAGTTCTTCTCGCTATCGCCATCCGAGGTTCCGACGATCGTTCGTGCCGCGAAGGAAGCTGCCGGCACGACACCCATCGTGGCCGGCTGCGGCTACGGGACGGCCATCGCGGTGGATCTGGCCCGGGCGGCCGAACAGGCCGGCGCAGACGGCATCCTGCTGCTGCCGCACTACCTGATAGAAGCGCCGCAGGAAGGCCTCTACGCCCACGTCAAGGCTGTCTGCGATGCGGTCGGCATCGGCGTCATGGTCTACAACCGCGACAACTGCATCCTGCGGCCCGAGACGCTCATGCGCCTGTGCGAGGCGTGCCCCAACCTCGTCGGCTTCAAGGATGGCTCCGGCGATATCGGGCTCGTCCGGCAGATAACGGCGATGGCGGGCGACCGGCTGACCTATCTGGGCGGCATGCCTACCGCGGAGCTGTTTGCCGAAGCCTATCTCGGCGCTGGCTTCACGACCTATTCGTCCGCGGTCTTCAATTTCGTCCCCGCACTCGCCGTGACGTTCTATGATGCGCTCAAGGCCGGTCGCCGCGACCAGACGGAGGCGATCCTGAACGAGTTCTTCTACCCCTTCATGGCGATCCGGGACCGGCAGAAAGGCTACGCCGTTTCCGCGATAAAGGCCGGAGTTCGGCTCGTCGGCATCGACGCGGGCGGGGTGCGCCCGCCGTTGACGGACCTCACGGTGGAGGAGGAACGGATGCTGGCCGACCTGATCGAGCGCACCGCCGGGATGAAAAAGGCTTCATGAAGATAGCCGAGGTTCGCACGCACGTCCTCGACCATCCGCTGGAGACGGCCTTCGAAAGCGCGTCGATGCGTTTCACCCGGCGCCGGCACCTTGTCGTCGAGATCGTCTGCGACGACGGAACCGTGGGCTGGGGCGAGTGCCTCGGTCCTGCCTTGCCAAACGCCGCCGTTGTCGCCGAATACGCCGACCACCTGATCGGACGCGATCCGCTCGACACCGAGATCCTCTGGCAGGAATTGTACAATCTCCTCCGCGACCAGGGCCAGCGCGGGCTTGCGGTCACAGCTCTGTCCGGCATCGATGTCGCGCTGTGGGACATCAAGGGCAAGCGCTTCGGCGTCCCGGTCTCGGTCTTGCTCGGCGGGCGCCTGCGGGAAACCGTTCGCGCCTATGCGACCGGTTCGTTCCGCCGCGACGGCACGGACCGTATCGAGGACAACGCGGCCGAATGCGCCGGCCATGTCGCGGCCGGCTTCCACGCCGTCAAGATCAAGATCGGGTTCGATCCGGCGGAGGATCTGGCTGTCATCGCGGCCGTTCGCGCTGCGATCGGTCCCGATGCCGGCCTCATGATCGATGCCAATCACGGATACGACGCGCAGGAGGCGATACGGGTCGGACAGGCGGCGGCGGACTACGACATCGCCTGGTTCGAGGAACCGGTCCTGCCGGAACAGATCGGCGCCTATCGCGCGGTCCGCGCCGGCCAGCCGATCCCTGTTGCCGGCGGCGAGACCTGGCACGGCCGCTTCGGCTTCAAGGAACCGCTCGAGACCCGTGCGGTCGACATCGCCCAGCCGGACCTGTGCGGTACCGGTGGCTTCACCGAGATGCGCCGCGTCGCCGACCTCGCCGCCCTGCACGGCATCCGGCTGGTGCCGCATGTCTGGGGCACCGGTGTGCAGATCGCGGCCAGCCTGCAGTTTATGGCGGCCCAGCTCCCCGACCCGCCGCGACGCGGCCCCGTGGAGCCGATACTTGAATTTGACCGAACCCCCAATCCGTTCCGGCAGGCCATCCTGACGCAGCCGATCGAACACGAGGGTGGCGTGGTACGCATACCCAACGGACCCGGCCTCGGTATCGAGATAAACCGGGCCGCCCTGGCGGAGTTCGCGATGCGGAGAGACACATGATCGAACGATCCTATACCGGCGCCAAGCCCCGCACCGTCCTGCCCGCTGGCGCGATCGATACCCAGACGCATATGTTTCTGCCCGGCTACCCGGCGCAGCCGGGCGGTCCGGACCTGCCGGACGGCCTTCCCGGCGTCGCCGACTATCGCAAGGTGATGGACTGGCTCGGCATCGAACGGGTCGTCATTACACAAGGCAACGCCCATCAGTTCGACAACGCCAATATCCTCGCCTGCCTGTCCGAACTGGGGGACGCGGCGCGCGGCGTCGCGGCAATCTCCGGCACGACGACGGATTCCGAGATGGAACGGTTGCATGCCGGCGGCGTTCGCGGCGCCCGCATCATGGACCTGCCGGGCGGCGCGGCGGGGTTCGACTGCCTCGAAGAGGTCGATGCCCGCGCCACGGGCGCGGGATGGATGATGGCGGTCCAGTTCGACGGCAATAGGATCGAGGAGCACGAAGAGAGACTGGCCGGCCTGAAATCCCGGTACGTGATCGACCACCACGGAAAGTTCTTCGCCGGCGCCAGCCCGGAAGGCCCGGAAATCGCGGCCGTCAAGCGGCTTATCGACCGCGGCAATTGCTGGTTCAAGTTCGCAGGGTGCTACGAGTCCTCGCGCGTCGGCGCCCCGGGTTTCGATGATGTCGCCGCCGTTTCGCGCACCATTGCGTCCTATGCGCCCGAGCGCATCGTCTGGGGAACGAACTGGCCGCACAATCTCGCCAAAACGACGGCGGAGTACCCGAACGACGCACACCTACTCGACACGGTCCTGGGCTGGCTGGACGGAGATCGCGCCCTTCGGCTGGCGGTCGTCGACAACCCGGAAGACCTCTTCGGCTTCTGAACCGGGCGCGGCCCGGATCGTGGAGCACGCGGACCGGCTCGATGTCCGCAGTTGCGGTCCGCGCGCACCGCAAGCTGACTCCTGTCCGGAACGCCAGCACGGCCCCAAGCTGGCCTGCCCTGGCGGGCGGTGCCCTACATCGGCTGGCGGTTGCGGATGAGCTGCGAGATCGACACCGCGATGATCAGCCCGCCTCCGTAGAACAGGTTCTGCACGAACGTATCCACGCCCAGGAAATTCAGGCCCATGATCCCGGTCGACAGGAAATAGACCGCGACCCAGGCGCCGATGGCGTTGAAGCGGCCGGGCACGATGGCCGTCGACCCCAGGAAGGCGGCGGCAAACGCCGGCAGCAGGAAGGCGAGGCCCGAAGTCGGGTCGGCAGCGCCGCGCATCCCGGTATAGAGGATGCCCGCGAAGGCGGCGATGACGCTGGAGGCGACCAGCGCGCCGGTCCTCACCTTGACGAGGTCGATGCCCGACAGCCGCGCGACTTCCGCGCCGCGCCCGACGAACAGGAGCCGCCGGCCGAGGCTGGTGTACTCGAAGACGTAGGCGATGATCAGCGTCAGGACGAGCGCGTAATAGAAGGCGATCGGCACGCCGAACAGCCTGGTCAGGATCACCGCCTTGATCAGCGTCATCGAGACGCCGGCGATGGTGTTGGAGTTGGAGACCCAAAGGATGACGCCATTGATGAAATAGCCGACGCCGAGCGTCACGATCAGCGAGTGGATCCTGAAATAGAGGATGAAGAACGCGTTGATCAGCCCGACCGCGACGCCGACGGCGATGCAGATCACGAGCGTCGGGATCAGATCGACGCCCATCTTGACGCTGAGGACCGCGACCAGCATCGACGACAGGCCCATGGTGCTGGCGACCGACAGGTCGAAGTCGCCGGCGGTCAGCGGAATGATCAGGCCGAGCGTCAGGACGACGATCACCGCCTGGCTGCCGAACATCGTGGCGTAGGACGTCCAGGCGAACATCTGCACCGGCTTGAAGGCGCCGAGGAACAGGATCAGCGCGGCCCAGGCGATGATCAGGCCGTATTTCTCCAGCCACAGCGTCCAGCTGAAGGTCGGACGCGTCGCCTCGCGCGCGACCAGCGCCGTCTCGAATCCCTCGACGCGCGCTTCCAGCGCGGCGATGCGCTCTTCGTAATCCTGAATGCGGCTGTCACTCATGCGTCACCGATACTGAACGTCTCGCGCGTGTTTTAGCACGCCTTGTCATGCCGCATCCGACTGTGTCCGGTAACAGTGCTCGGAAATCGAGTCTTTGGTCAACGACGGCCCCGACAATTCCGCAATGACCCGTCCGCGCGCGAATATCAGCACCCGGTGGCAGATCTGCGCGAGCTGATCGTAATCCGTCGAGCTGATCAGCACCGCCGCGCCGTCCGCACTTGCCGCGTCGAGCATGCCCCACAGCACCTGCCGGGCGCCGACATCGACGCCCTGCGTCGGCTCGTCGAGGAGGATCAGCCGCGGCTTCGTCTGCAGCCACTTGGCGACCAGAGCCTTCTGCTGGTTGCCGCCCGACAGCGCCGTCAGCGGAAGGTCCGGGTTATTGGGCACCACACCGGCCTGTTCGCCGAGCGCGCGCGCGGTACGGGTCAGCTTCGACCGGTCAAGGCCGAAGGCGTTGCGGAGCTGGTCGAGGACCGGCAGCGACACGTTGTCGGCAACCGACAGGCCGCCGACACCGGCGGCGCCGAGACGGTCGGCCGGCAGGTATACGATGCCCCGCGCGATGGCGTCGCCCGGGCTCAGGTCGCGCAGGGCCACCCTCTCCGCATCCATTGCAAGCGATCCGCTCTGGGGCGCGCTGGCGCCGTAGATCATCCCGCACACGGAATCCGCGCCGGAACCGATGAGACCCGTGACGCCGAGGATCTCGCCGCTGTCGATACCGATGTCGACCGGCCCGACGCCGGGCCCCTCGAGATCCGTGATCCGGTAGTCCGGCTCGCTCGTCACCTGTGTGTGCTTGTGAACGTGGAACGACTGCACCGATCGTCCGACGATGCGCTCGACGAAGCCGGCATGGTCCGTGGCCGCCGTCTCGACGGTATCGACGACATGGCCGTTGCGCAGGATCGTGCAGCGATCGGTGATCTCGCGCACCTCGTCGACGTCGTGGCTGACGAAGATGACGGCGGCGCCGGCCTCAGACACTTGCCGGACGAGACGGAAGAGCTGCTCGACGCCCGTGCGCGGCAGGAACGGCGTCGGCTCGTCGAGGACCAGAACGCCACCGCCGGCCGCGTCCGCCGACCCTTTCAGCTCCTCGACGGCGCGGACGATAGCGAGCAGCGCCTGTTCCACCGCCGACAGCGAGGCGACCGGCGCGCGCGGATCGAGCGCCAGGCCGTAGCGCGCAAAGATCTTCGCGGCTTCGGCGTGTTCGCGCCGCCAGTTGATCGACCAGTCGGCCTCGGTCGACAGGCGGCTCAGGCGCAGGTTCTCGGTCACGGTCAGGCTGGGGATCAGGCCCAGATGCTGGTGCACGAAGGCGAGCCCGCGCTCGCGGGCCACCGGTCCGGGCACCGGCAACGGCAGGTCCTTGCCGAACAGCGTGACCCTGCCGCCGGGCTCCGGCGTGTGGAAACCCGACAGGATCTTGATCAGCGTCGACTTGCCCGACCCGTTGGTGCCGAGCAGGCCGTGCACCTCGCCGACGCGGATCGACAAGCCGACGTCGTTCAACGCCATCGCCCCGCCGAAGCGCTTGGACAGGTTCCGGATGACCAGGGCGTCGGCGGCTCCGCCGGCGCCCTGCCCGTGAGCGGGTGTCACTCGATGCCCCAGAGCGTCTTGAAGCCCTCGATGTGGGTGTCGCCGTACCCGTCGTTGAACGTCGCCGGATTGCCCGCTGTCTCGATATTGGAATCATCGAAGATGTAGGCCGGCGTGTTCAGTTCGGTCACCTCGCCCTCGCCGCACAGCAGGCGCATGTCGGCGTCGATGCCGGCCATGCCGACCCAGCCGAGCGACTCGCCGACGTCCATCTCGACGATGTCGCCGTCGCGGATCATGTCGAGAACGAAGGGCGTACCGTTGTAGGAGGCGACCTTTACGCTGTCGGCGCGGTCGGCGATCTGGATCGCCGGAACGATGAACTGGGCCATGGAGTCGTAGACCGGCAGCACGTAGTTGACGTCCGGATCGGCGAGCAGCGCCGCCTGGACGGCCGGCTGGATCTTTGTCGCCCACTCCGTCACCGGCGTATTGATGTACTTGTAGGTGCAGTCCGGGCAGTTCTCGTCGAGATAGGACATCATCGCTTCTTTGAGCGGCGTGGTCGCGCCGATCTCGTCGGGGCCCAGGATGATGGCGTTCACCTTGCCGTCGGTCTGGGCGATGGCCCAGGCGGCGATGATCTCGCCGACGAGCACGTAGTCTGTCCGCGCCGAGCCGTCGAGATAGTCCGGGATCGGATGCGTCGTCGCGTCGAAGGTGTGGGTGGTGGACACCTTCACACCGGCATTGCGTGCCTCGATGATCTGCGGCACCAGCAGTTCCGGCGGCAGGCCGCCTTGCAGGTCGATCAGGTCGTAGCCCTCGGCCACCGCCGTCGAGATGCCCTGGATCCACTGATCCGGCTGCATCTGGTTTTCCCATTCGCGCAGCTCGAAGCCGACGATGTCGGCAGCTTCCTTCATGCCGCGGGAAATCTCGGCATTGAACGGATTGGCGTTGGTGAGCGGGATCACGAAGATCTTCTTGTCCGCCATGCAGGCCTTGGCATCGAACGGCTTGCCCGGCGCCTCGAAGGAGGGAAGCTGGCGATACTTCTCGACCATGGCCTTGGCGTCATCCACATCGGCCTGCGCCAGAGACGGAAGGGCGACGGCGAATGCGGCTGTCGCCAGCGGGATCATTTTTCTGATCATTGGTGCGTTCCTTTCGCTGTTCTGTTCTGGAAGACGTAGGGGATTGTTATGTCGCCGTGCGTTCGAGATACGCTATCGCCTCCCCCTCAGAGACGACGTCGGCGTATTTTGCACTCATGTCGTACAGGTTGGCCTCGTGCGGCCTCGGATCGCGGTCGCCACAGGCGTCCTCCACCACGATCGTGATAAACCCGTGCGACATGGAATCGACGCAGGACGCGCGCACGCACCCAGACGTCGAAAGGCCGGTGATGAGCAGCGTATCGATACCGGCCGCCGTCAGTGTCGACGCCAGATTGGTGGCGAAGAACGCGCTCGGATACTGCTTGGTGATCAGCAGGTCGTCCGGCCCGGGAACCAGTTCCGGGGCCAGCGCCTGATACGGATTGCCCGCCTCGAAGCACGACAGCGGCGGCGTCTTGCGGAAGAAGACGCCGCCGTCGGCGCCGCCGGGCCGGTACTTCACCTCGGTGAAGATCGCCGGGATGCCGAGCGCATGCGCCTTGTCGAGCAGCCGCACCGCGCTGTCCAGCGCGGACCGGCAGCCCTCGCCGCCGAAGAGCGGAGACTCCGGTTCGAAATACGCCACTGCGAAGTCCACGAACAGCAGCGCGGGTCTTGTGCCCCACTCCTGCCTGCTGTGGTAGCCGGCCTTGGCGTAGTTGTCGTCCAGCGTTCCGCTCTCGGCCATACCCCTCTCCTATTCGGCAGCCGCCGCCATGAACTCGCGGAAGACCGGGGCCGCCGGCGGCTCGAAGCCCGTTTCCACCTTGCAACGCTGCTTCAGTTCCTCGATCGACGTGAAGCCGCGATTGAAGAGCTGCTTGTCCAGCTTGCCGGCCATGTCGGACCGCAGCTTCTGCGTCGCCGACGCGTCGACCTGGCCGGCCTCTGTGACGACGACACCGTAGCGCTTGGCGCCCTCGCGCGTCACGAGCCCGCGGCGGACATCCTTCGCCACCAGCTCGGCGTCGCGCTCGAGCGGGTTGCCCCAGCCGCCGCCGCCCCAGGTGTTGAAGTACAGGATGTCGCCCGGTGAAACGTGGATACGGTCGCACTTGGAGGCGATGTTTTCCCGCGTGCCGTCGGTCCTCACCAGCGTCTTGGTCGAGCGCAGGCCCGGTTCGCCGCCGTTGACGCCCCACGGATAGGTCAGCCAGCGATCGTCGTGGATCGAAATCTCGCCGGCTTCCAGCATCTCGTAGGCGATGACGATGCCGTTGCCGCCGCGATGCAGGCCGGCGCCGCCCGAATCCGGGATCGTCTGGTACTCGCGGATGCGAAGCGGGAAGTAGGCCTCCAGGAACTCGTTCGGCACATTGGTGAAGGCCGGCCACAGCGAATGGCCGTCCGGCCCGTCGCCGGCCGGGCGACCGGGAATGCCGCCGAAGCCGATCTGGAAGAGCTGGTACCACTCGCCGTTCTTGTCGTAGCCCGAATACATGAAATGCGGGCTGTCGGAGAAACCGGCGGCATTCAGCGCATCCGGCGCGCCCTGGCCGAGCAGGCCGCCCATCAGGTCGAAGATGCGGCCGAGCATGTGCGTGCGGCAGGACAGCGCCGCCGGCTTCTTCGGCTTCAGGATGCAACCGTCGGGAATGCGCACCTCGACCAGGTCGTAGAACCCGTCGTTGAACAGGATCTGCGGGTCGAACAGGTTGATGGTGAAGGCCCCGAAGAACATCTTGAACATCTCTTCGTTCAACAGGAAGTTGATCGAGGAGAGCGATTGCGGATCGCAGCCGTCGAAGTCGAAGATCGCCTTCTCGCCCTCGCGCCACAGGGTGCACGCGATCTTGTAGGGACCCGCCCCCATGCCGTCGTCGTCGATCCAGTCCTCGAAATGCGCCTTGTGGTCGCCTTCGGGAATGATCATCTGGATGATCGCCGACATGGCCTGGCGATTGCGGTCGAGCATGTCCCACATCGCGGAGATGTAGGTGTCGACGCCGAAGCGCTCGATGTTCTCGCGCACCCGCCGCTCGGCCAGACGAAGCGCCGCGATCAGGGCGAAGAAGTCGGACTTGTTCCAGTGCGGCATGCGGCAGTTGGCCAGCATGATGTTGAACACGTCCTCGGCCATCTCGCCGGCGCGGTAGATCTTCGTCGGCGGGATGATCAGCCCCTCCTCGTAGATCATCTTCGCGTCGGTCGGCAGCGAGCCGGGCACCTTGCCGCCGACGTCGGTCATGTGACCGAACATCGCCGCCCACGAGACGAGCCGCCCCTCGTGGAAGATCGGCATCATCAACAGCCAGTCGTTGAGATGGCTGACGGCGCCGCCGCACGAATAGGGGTCGTTGGTGATGAAGATGTCGCCGTCCTCAATCGTCCCGTCGTAGCCGTTGATGAAGCCGTAGAGGAACGAGCCGAACTGGCCGACGACCATCTTGCCTTCCTGATTGGCGATCAGGGGAAAGGCGTCGTGCTGTTCGCGGATGCCCGGCGACATGGCGGTGCGGAACAGGACGGCGTCCATTTCCGCACGCGCGTTGCGCAGGGCGTTCTCGACGATGTCGAGAGTGATGGGATCGACCTCGGTCCGGTTGAAGGGGGCCGGGTTCTTTTCCACGATCCGTGCAGGCATGGTGGTCTCCTTGTTACCGGATATCTTAGCGGGACGTCTGGGCCGACCCTTCGGGCCAGATGAGTATGTTGCCGATCTCGTCGACGACGCCTTCGTGACCGGGCAGGATCAGCGTCGTCGAATCCATCTCCATGACGACGGCCGGGCCGTGGATGTGATTGCCCGTCTCGAGCTTCTCGCGATTGTAGATCGTGGCGTCGTGCCAGGCGTCGTCGACATAGACAGACGTCTGCTCGATCGCGGCCGCGCTCGGGTCCGATCCGGCATGGCCATAGTCGCCGCCGATGAACGGCTTCTCGGCGCCCTGCACCACGGCGCGCAGCCCGACGAGTTCGTGCGGCGCGTCGAGGGCGAAGGTGAACAGCTTCTCGTGCTCGGCGTCGAACTTCTTCGACACCGCCGACAGGCCGCCCTTGTGGAAGTCCTCCGGCGTCACGTCGATGGTCAGCTTCATGCCCTGTCCGGCATAGCGCATGTCGATCTGGTAGAAGACGTCCTGCTCGCCGGCGCCGACTCCCTCGGACGCGAGATCGGAGGCCGCCTTCTGCTCCAGCTCCGACAGGATGCGGCCGGCCTCGCCCGGCGACATCTCGTCGACGCGGCTGACGATCGTCTGCGAGGCCTCGTTGCGCAGCCGCGTCGTCGCATCGCCATAGGCGCACAGCACGCCCGGTCCGGGCGGCACGATCGTCGGCCAGGCGTTGATCAGCCGCGACAGCGCGTTGGCGTGAAGCGGGCCGGCACCGCCGAAGCCGATCAGCGCGAAGTCACGCGGGTCGTAGCCCTGTTCGACGGAGACGAGCCGGAGCGCGCCGCACATGTTCTCGTTGACGATGTTGATGATGCCTTCGGCGGCCTTTTCGACGGACACGCCGAGCGCGTCGGCGACCTTCTTCACCGCCTTCACCGCAAGATCGCGGTCGATCTGCATGTCGCCGCCGAGCTTCGAGTTCGCCGGCAGGTAGCCGAGCACGACGTTGGCGTCGGTCACCGTCGGCTCCTCGCCGCCCTTGCAGTAGGCCGCCGGGCCGGGCGCGGCGCCCGCCGACTGCGGGCCGACGCGCAGCGCCTTGGTGAGTTCCGGCACGTAGGCGATCGACCCGCCGCCGGCGCCGACCGTACGCACATCGATGGAGGGCGCGCGCACCGTCACGTCGGCGACGCGCGTCTCGCGGCGGGTCTGTGCCACCGCGTTCTCGATCAGCGCCACGTCGGTCGAGGTGCCGCCCATGTCGAAGGTCAGGAGGTTGGTGTAGCCGGCCCGCTTGGCGATCCACAGTGCGCCCGAGACGCCGCCGGCGGGACCCGACATCAGCAGGTTCACCGGCGCGTCCATCGCCGACTGCGACGAGGACAGGCCGCCGTCGGAGCGCAGGATGTGCAATTGCACAGCGCCCATCTTGTCGGTCAGCTCGCGCTGCAGGTTGCTGACATATTTCGAAACGACCGGCCGGACGTAGGAATTCACCACGGTCGTCTCGGTGCGCTCGTATTCGTACATCTCCGGAATGACGTCGGAGGACAGCGACACCGGAATGCCCGGAAGCACCTGTGCCGCGATCTCGGCGATCTTCTTCTCGTGCACGTTGGATACGTATGCGTTAAAGAGCGAAACAGTGAGCGCCTCGATACCGGTTCCCTTCAGCCGGGTGAGTTCCCGCTCGATTGCAGCCTCGTCCAGCGGCACGAGGATCTCGCCCTGGGCGGTGATGCGCTCGTCCGCCTCGATGGTGTGCTCCAGCGAGGCCAGCGGTTCGGACTTGTTCCAGATGACCCAGCCGCCCAGGCCGCCGGGCACATAGGAGCGCGCGATCTGCAGCACGTCGCGATAGCCCTTGGTGGTCACGAGACCGACGGTGGCGCCGGCGCCGGTGAGCACGGTATTGGTGGCAACCGTCGTGCCGTGCATCACCTCCGCGATGTCGGTCGGATCGATGCCCGCCTCGCGGCAGATCTTCTCGATGCCGTTGAGCACGCCGATGGAGGAGTCCTGCGGTGTCGAGGGAACCTTGGCCGTGTAGGTCCGGCCGTTCTTCTCGTCCAGCAGCAGGAGATCGGTAAACGTACCGCCGACGTCGACACCGAGGCGCAGACCTGCGCTGCCCTCCGTGCGCCGAGCGGGTTTCGACTCCGCCGCCGCAGCCGGGATCGCGGCCGCCACCGGTTTGGAAGCAACCGGCACGGCGGGCGTCTTGCCGCTGTCGAGAGCATCGATACGGGCCTCGAGATCCGAGAGCCGTTTTTCGTAGAGCTTAATCAGGTCGTCCATGGAGTCTTACGCCCGTTCTTGAACTGTGGATCTGGTTCTGAAATCACGACCGCCGGGACGGTCGTGGGCGGACAGGAGAGCGGTCACGGTCGCGACCTCCCGCGGCTGAGAAGCCGGTCGATCAGGCTGCGGTTTTCGTCCCGGATGGCTTCCGCCGTATCGAGACGTTCCTCGACGAGGGAGAGCAGCCGCTCGATCTGTGCATACTGGCTTTCGATCACCTCGTACTTTTCGGCGACCTTGTGCTCGAGCCGGTCCGACGCGTCGAAGGCCCGGTCGAGAAGCGCGGTCATGCGGTCCATCTCGACGCGGTTGCGCTCGAGCCGGTCGACGGCGCTTTCCAGCAGCTCTATGGCGCGATCCGCCACCGCCTGAACCTGCGCCGGACTCCCGCCGCCCTTGCGTTCGGCGACCTCGACCGCATACTCCGAGATCTGGTGCTGGCGATGCAGCAGTTCGTCGAGCCGCTCGATATGGCGGTCCTTCGACACCATCTCGCTCTGCAGTTCCTCGACCTCGTCGAACAGGATCTCGATCAGCGTCGATGCCGCCGGCTGTCCCCGCCGTGTGGCGATGGCGTTGCGCGAGGCATTCACGGTGTCGCAATGCACCCGCCAGCAGCCTTCATTGTCGCGCCGCGCCTCCAGCAACCCCTCGGCGATCGCCTCGCGCACGCGCAGCCGGCTGACGCCGAAGACCGCCGCGACCTCGCCGATGGACATGAAATAGTTGTCGCGTCCCGCCATGGTCACTTGAGCCCCAACGCTCCCGGATTCATCAGGCCGTCCGGATCGAGCGCCGCCTTCAGGCGGCTCCGCCGTTCCATCAGGCCACCGGCCTCGGACGGCCGGTAGTACTTGCCAAGCTGGATATGCGCGGCGCCGAGCCCGTCGAACAGGTCGGTGAGCGCGCGCCGCAGAACGTGAACCAGCGCGCGCGCCTCTTCGCGCGGCGGCTCCGCCTTGTAGGCGGCGACCTGCTTCGGCTGGGCGTTCGCGATGAGGAAGGCCGACAGGCTGTCGGGCCAGAAGAACTGGGGCTCGATCAGGATCCTGTCACGGATGACAGACGTCAGGCAGGAGATACGGATCCCGAAGCGGTCGAGTTCCGCTCGGCGCGCGATGCGGAATTCTTCAAGCGCCTGAAGGGCTTCGCCCGCGCGTTGTGCCGGAAAGATGCCGTGCATCGGTAGCCAGCGTTCCCCGTTGGGACCCAACAACGCTTTCACGTTACGGAACGGTTTGGACCGAGTCACGCGCGGAATCGTGTCAGGGATGCGCCGTCCGTCCGTAGACTTAACGAGCGCGGCGAGCGATGCGACCGTCTCGTCGACGCCCGCCGCATCGTCACCTTCGACGACGCAGTGCAGCGACCACGCGATGTCGTCGAGCTTCGCCCGCTGAACCGTGGCGAGCTGCGCAATGGACTTCACCGCCCCGACGATGGAGGTCGTCTTGCGGGCGACGTCGCGGCTGATCTGGGCGGCTTCCAGAACCGAGAACCCGGTCTCCGAAAGATTGCGATGTGTCACCGCGTCGAACCCGTAGGCTTCGCTGACGCTGGCGGGGAAGTCCGCCGCGGCGATGGCCTGCTGCGCGGCGACAAAACCGCCGGCGTCATCGAACGCGAAAGAGACATAGGCGGCTTCGCGCGGCGCCGGCATGACGCGGAACGTCACGCGCGCCTTGATACCGAGCGCGCCGGCGTCGCCGGCGAAGGCCGGGACGTCATCCGTTATCGTCTGAAGGCTGCCGTCGCTTGCGACCACGTCGAAGCTCGCGACATGCTCACTGGCGAAGCCGTTTGCCGTCGAGCCGAAGAACGTCACGTCCTGCGACAGGCCGCCGCCGACGGTTGCCTTGATCCCCGACAGCGGACCGAAGACGGGAAGCCGTAAACCCCTCTCCATCAGCGCGTCGTAGACCGCCGACCACGTCGCGCCGCCTTCGACCGTGACGGTCATCGTATCTGCGTCGATGTCGACGATCCCGTCGAGCCCGCCCATGTCGATAAGCAGTGTATTCGGACGCTCGGCCCAGTAGCCGCCGGTATAGGAGAAGCCGCCGCCGCGTACGACGACCGGCATGGCGTACCGGTTCGCCACGGCGACGACCTTCTGCAACTCCTCGACCGACATCGGCCGGACGACGGCGGCCGGGGTTTCCGGCCCAGCGCCGGAGATGTCCTCGGCGGCGACCGCAAGCGTGTCCGCATCGGTGGCGAGCATCGACGGCGCCGCGAGGGCTCCCGTCAGATCCGTCTCGCAATCGCGCGGGATCATGCCGCCACCCGCGTGCCGACAAGTGTTTCGAGAACCGACCCGATGGCCACCGCGTCCGGTTCCGTCTCGTGGCAATCCATCCCCGCTTCGCGTGCGACGGCCTTCTGTGCATCCGCATCGGCTTCGCCGGTGACGAGGATCACACCACCACGCCGGACGGCATCTGCGCTCATCGCAAGCAGCGCGGCGTACCAGGCCAGCCCGACAGGGCCGGCGAGCGCGACGGCCGAGAAGACCCGATGCACGCTGTCCGCATCGACCGCGTCGAGCGAGCACAGCCGGGTGTTGTCGCGCCGGTGCCAGGGGCGGTAGAGCGCAGCGTCGCGCGCCAGATACCAGGCCGCGATCAGATGGGCCCCGCTCCAGTCCGGCGTCAGGTCAGGCAGCGCACCGGATGCATCCGGGCCGGGCGTGCCCCGATATGTCCCTTCAATCTCGGCCGCCGGCCACGGATCGACGAAGACGGCAGTACCCGACACCCGGGCGGCAAGGGCCGCGGCCGCCCCGAAGCAGACTGTCTGCGCTTTCCCGAACCCCGCTCGATCGAGGACCGCATCGACGGCCTCCGCCAGCGAATGGACCGCGTCTTCCGGACCGCCCTTCGGCTCCGGCCAGGCGGCGACGGTCAGGACGATGACGCGGAACGACCGCGACAGGCCCGCAGCAATCGTTTCCGCCAGGCGCCGGTCGGTCAGCAGATCCGGCAGCAGCACAAGTGCCGGATCCGCATCGCGTCCATGCACCGAGAGATCGACCGTGAATCCGCCGGCGGCAACCATCCGCCGTGTCGCGCCCGCGCCGTCGAGCCTGTCCGCCACCGTCCGCGCGTCCGTCGCCGGCAGGTCCGAGCCGATTGCCGCGAGGTCGCCGACAAGCTCCGCGGTCGCAACAGCCCGGTCACCGCCAAGCGCCTTCGCGGTGACGTTCGCCAGCCCGGCCGGCAGCCGGTCCTTGTGGCTGTAGAGGATGTCGTCGCGCCGGAAACAGAGAACTGCGGGAACGGCGAGGTCTTCGAGCGGTGCGATCGGATCATAGCGGAACGCGGCCGCATAGGCCGTGCGGTAGCCGTCGCCTGCCGCGATGAAATCCTCGGCCACCCGCTGCTGGGCGGCGAGTTTCGGCGGCCCGAAATCGAGCCGCGCCGCATCCGACTTTTCGTACCAGGGATAGACAGTGAACTGATCGCGGACCCGCGCCCAGAGCCAGGCGATATGGGCGCCGTCCAGCGAGGGCCGGAAAGGAACGAGATAGTTATCCAGCGACTCGACGCGTTCCTGAGGCGTGAAGACGGGATAACCGTCGGTCACGACCCCGGCGATGCGGTCGGGATGGCGGCGTGCCGTCTCCACCGCGATCGCTGCGCCGGTATGGATGCCCAGCAGTGCAGCGCGCTTCAGGCCGAGGCCATCGAGCACCGCGACGACCGTATCGGCGTAGTCTGCGATATCCGGCTGCTCCAGCGGCAGGGGATCGGACAGGCCGTAGCTCGGCGTGTCCATCGCGATCAGTGTGAACCGGGTAGCGAACGCGCGCATGAAGCCGATCTGTGACGCCGACGACCGCGGCGACTCATGCAGGATGACGACGGGCGGGCCGGAGCCAGCCATACGCACGTGAACGAACCGGCCGGGTGCCGCCAGGACAAAGTGCTGTCTTATCGTTGGCAGCGGTTGCCCGGCGTCAGCCATCGGCACCCCCCGCCTGGTTGCTCTCCGCGGCAAACAGCTCGCGCAGATCCTTCTTCATCACCTTGCCGGTGATGTTCTTCGGGATTTCATCGACGTAGCGGACGAATTTCGGCCGCTTCTGCGGCGACAGGGTCTCGCGGCAGAAGTCCATGATCTCGGACTCGGCCGGCCGTGCGCCGTCGCCGGCGACGATGTAGGCGCAGACGGCCTCGCCCCAATGACTGTCGGGCACGCCGACGACCGCGGCTTCCGCGATCGCGTCATGAGTGAGCAGCACCTGCTCGATATCGCGCGGATAGACGTTCACTCCGCCCGAGATGATCATGTCCTTGATGCGGCCGACGATGTAGAGGAAGCCCTCGTCGTCGAGCTGAGCGAGGTCGCCGGGACTGACGAACCCGTCGCGGAAACAGGCGAGCGTCTCTTCTGGCTTGTTCAGGTAGCCGTTGAACAGGGTCGGTCCCGACGAGAACAGTTCGCCGATGTCGCCCTTCTTCACCTCGCTGCCATCCTCGCCGACCAGCTTGACGATCTGACCCGGTGCCGGGCGTCCGACGCAATTGTGCTTCTCCCGCATCTGTTCGGGATAGAGCACCGAGACGACCCCGGCTTCCGTGGACCCGTAGGACTCGAACAGGACGTCGTCACCGAAGAAATCGAGCGAGGCGTGCTTTGTACTGTCGGGAAGCGGCGCCGCGTTGCACAGCATCGTCTTCAGGCCGTGTTCCCGGTTCGCCTCCAACACACGCGCCTCTAGCTCCAGCATCGAACTCAATTGCGTGGGCACCACGAAGGTGCCGGTGTGGCCGCCCTTCGAAATTCCTCTGAGCAGCAGTTCCGGATTGTATTGCGGCATCAGTTCGATCGAGCCGCCGCCCATCATCGTCGTCATCGGGAAGACGAAGCCGCCGCCGTGATAGAGCGGCGTCGCCACCAGGAACCGGTCGCGGCGCGAGAAGCAGCCGAAGATCGAGCCGTAGGACAGGGCCGACATCGCCCGGCTGCGATGCGACAGCATCACGCCCTTCGGCCGGCCGGTGGTGCCCGACGTATAGGGAATGCAGAACGTCTCCCATTCGTGGACGAGCACGCCGGGATCGCTGTCCGAAGCCGCGTCCCGCCAGGCCTCGTAGCTCGATCCGATGGTCAGAACCGCGATGTCCTGCCCGCGCGTTGCGGCGACGACCCGCTCCTCGGCCGCCGCGTCGGTAAAGACGATCCGCGGCAGGCAGTCTTCGAAGATGGCCGCCAGTTCGTGCTCGGTCTGCTTCGGATTGAGGGTGGCGACCGCACCACCGACATCCGAGACACCGAGGACGATCTCGAAATATTCCGGTAGGTTTCCGCTGACGATCGCCGCCGTGCTGCCGATCCCGATACGCCCGTCCGCCCTGGCGGCGTTGCCGACACGATTGATGCGGGCGAGCAGATCTCCGAAGGTCAGCTTTTGCGCGCCGTACCGGATCGCGACCGCGTCGGGATCGGCCCGGCCGTTCGCCTTGATGAAGCTGGCAACCGTGACGGGACGATACGTCCCGGGAGCCGACAACCCGGTCAGGCGCGGTACTCCCGTCATTGCGCGGCGTCGCTCTTCAGGGTGACGACATTGCCCTGCGTATCGGTCAGCTCGGCGCTCTCCGGCAGCCTGAACACCCGGAGCGCGTTGTCGCGCATCAGCAGCGCCTTGGAGTCCGGCCGCAGGCCGAGTTCGTCGATCTCCCATACGGCACGTTCGGGATCGATCACCGGCCAGTCGGTGCCGAACAGCACCTTCTCGCGGCCGTAGGTGTTCAGGTAGTGGACGAGCGAGGCAGGCCAGTGTTTCGGCGCGTAGGCGTCGACGCCGATGTAGACGTTCTCGTGCTTCCAGGCCATCGAGATCATCTCGTCGGTCCATGGCACGCCGATATGGATTCCGAGCAGCTTCAGCTCGGGAAAGTCGATGGCGACCTCGTCGAGCGTGATCGGGCGGCCGACGCTGGGCAGGCGGCGCTCGCGCGAATAGACCAGGTTGTGTCCGACCTGCATCATGATCGGAATGTCGAGTTCGCAGCACTTCGAATAGTAGGGGTAGTAGCGCCGGTCGTTCGGCGGCAGCCCGAACCAGTGCGGATACAGATGGGCCCCGACGAAGCCGAGCTCCTTCACCGCGTATTCGAGGTCGTAGATGCCCTGCATGCCGCGGAACGGATCGACTCCGGCGAGCCCCGAGAACCGGTCCGGATAGGCCTTGCAGATCTCGTCGACCCGCTCGTAGGTGATCTCGAACGAGCCCTTGACGTTCATATCGCCGGCGCGGACCGCGATCAGGAGCGAGCGCTGGATGCCGGCGCGGTCCATCTTGCGGATGTAGTCGGGCATGGAGATGCCGCCGCGCATTTCCGGCGGCATACGCACCTGCCCCTTGAAGGATTCATCGATGCCGGTTCGCCCCTCGGCGACCTCCTGCGGCGTGAACACGTTGCAGACAATATCGATTGCGCCGCTCATTACCCCTCACTCGCACGTTGGCCTGGCCGGCTGGTTCGAGCCGTATTTTCTATATGTATGTGTTCAAGTCAAACACAATTATGTTGAAACGGTCAGATTGGCATGGTACCGACTCCACCATGAAACCCGGCGATCGAACCTTGACGAGCCATCAAACCGGCTTTCCGCGGAACGGATAATCTGCCATGGCAGCGGCTAACCCAATCCGTCAGACAGGGATGATCGCCTCCATGGATTCCAGACCGCCCACCAGCCTCTCTTCCGACGCTGCGCCCGACAGCGGACGCGTGAAATCCGCCGACCGCGCGCTTGCGATATTCGAGGTCTTCAAGGAAACGCAGCGGCCGATGAGCGCGAAGGAGATCGCCGAGATCATGGCGATGCCGCGCTCCTCGACCAACGTCCTGCTCCGCAGCCTGATTTCCGCCGGCTACCTGCAGTTCGACGGGGACACGTCCCGGTACTTTCCGACCCTGAAGATCGTCAATCTCGGCGACTGGCTGTTCGAGGGACGCACCGAGAATCCGGCCGGCCTCGCCGTCATGCGCGACATCAACGAGCTGTCGCGTGAGACCGTGACCCTGTCGATGCGCCACGGCTACAAGGCGCGCTTCCTCTATATCTTCGACTCGACGTTCCCGATCGCCCTCAACGTCCGGCCCGGCGACGGCGCCGTCGTCTTCGAGGCCGCCGTCGGTATCGCCATCCTCGCGGGGTCCAGCAATCAGGAGGTGCTGGATCTTGCCGAGCGCTACAACCGCTCGAGCGAATCCAGAGGCGCACGTGTCGATACCACGAAGCTGATGGACGAGGTCGAGCAGGTCCGGCGCACCCATCTCAGCATCGGCTACGACCGCTGGGCCCCGGATGCCGGCGCCATCGGGGTGCCGATCGATGCAAGCGTCTTCGGCGCGCCCACCGCGATCGCCATCGGCGGCCCTAGCTTTCGCATCAGGAAGCGCGAAAAGGAACTGACCGACCTCGTGCTGAAGCTTACCGCACCGCTTCGCACGGGAGCTGCAACCGGCAGCGGCGGGCAGCCTGCCGGCACCACGAGACACGTATGAAGAGACCTGCCGGCACGTGCCGACCAAGCAGGCGGATTTCACAGAGCCAACCAACCAAGGGGAACTGAAAATGATGAAATCACTGTACAGGTCGGCGCTGCTCGCAGGCGCTCTGGCGACGGCGGCCGTTCCGGCGTCGGCCGAGGAGTTCGTGCGCGTCGGCGGCGGCCTTGCCGGCACGCTGCCGATCTTCGCGGCCAAGCTCGTCGAGCTGATCCACGAGAACGTCCCGGACGTGAAGGCGAACGTCGTCTCCGGCGATATCGAGAAGTCCCTGATCCAGGTCGAGGCCGGCGAAATGGACGTCATGATCTCGCCGACCTTTCAGACCAAGCAGGTCTTCGACGGCAACGGGTCGCTCGGCATGGCGACGCCGAAACTGCGTCATCTGATCACACTGTACGGCGCCAACATCCAGCCGGTCGCCAAGGCCGGCGGCGTCACCACGCTGCCCGAACTCGCCGAAGGCCAGAACCGCGTCTGGACGGGGCAGAAGAGCGGCTTCTTCTATCAGGTCTACGCGCCGATGATGGAAGCGACCGGCATCTCGGTCGACGACATCACCAAGGCCGGCGGCGTCATCGAGACCTACGGGTATCTCGACGAGGTTCAGGGCTTCCAGGACGGCCGCCTCGACGCCGGCATCTTCGCCGGTCCGACGCCCTACGGCCTCTTGATGCAGATCGAGGACAATCCCGGCTTCCAGCTCATCGAGATGTCCGACGCCGACTTGAAGAAGCTGGAGGAGATCCTTCCCGGCATGGGCAGCCGCGTCATCCCGGCCGGCACCTACAAGGGTCAGGACAAGGATATCGCCACACCCTACTACGTGAACCAGCTCGTGGTCAGCGAGGACATGTCCGACGACATGGCCTATACTATCACCAAGATCATGTACGAGAACGCGGACTCCTTCCACGGCCTGTTCGCCGGGTCCGAAGAGATCGATAACAAGGACGTCACCGCCTACAACAAGATCCCGCTGCATCCCGGCGCGGAGAAGTTCTACAAGGAAGTCGGCGCAAACTAGCCGCCGGCTCCGACTGGCAGCCGACGTCGGGGACCGCGCGGGAGACGCGGGGGCGATACGCGCGGTCCCCGGCCACTTTCAACTGGCCAACACGGTGAGTGAACGTCAGTGTCCGGGGACTCTTCAGTGCGTGCGTCAGAGACCAGCGCCTATGCGGCGGCGACATCGTTCGCGATCCTGACCCTCTCCTTTTTCTTCGTCCTGATCCACCTATACGCCGGCATCTACGGGTCGCCGGATTCGCTGTTCTTCAGGTCGCTGCACGTCAACATCGCGCTCGTCGTCGTGTTCCTCGCCTGGCCGCTCGGCGGCGAGTCCCAACGGCCCTGGCAGCGTGCGATCGACCTGCTCTGGGTCGCCGGCGCGCTCTGGGTCCAGCTCTACTTCGCGATGGAGATAGAGACCTGGTACATGCGGACGATCGTGTTCCGCCCGATCGACTATTTCACGTCGATCCTGTTCATCTTCCTCATCCTCGAGGCGACACGGCGTACGGTCGGCATGATCCTCGTCGTCATCTGCCTTGTCTTCCTCTGCCACGCGCTGTTCTCCAACCATTTCCCGGGCATCTTCTACGGGCCGCCCTCGTCTCTGAAAAACCTGCTGCAAGGGGTCTTCCTCGATTCCAATGGAATCTTCGGCGTCGCGGTCGCGGTGATGGCGAACTTCGTCGTCCTGTTCATCCTGTTCGGCACACTGCTCAACGCCTGTGGTGGCGGTCAGTTCTTCACCCGCCTCGCCTTCGCCCTGTTCGGCCACCGCGTCGGCGGTCCGGCGAAAGCCGCCGTCGTGTCGTCGGCGATGATGGGCAGCCTGTCGGGCAGCGCCATCGGCAATGTGCTGACGACCGGGGCCTTCACGATTCCGCTGATGATCCGGCTGGGCTACAAGCGCGCCTTCGCGGCCGGCGTCGAGGCGGCCGCCTCCAATGGCGGCATCATCATGCCGCCGGTGATGGGCGCGGTCGCGTTCATCATGGCCGAGTTCCTGGACCGTCCCTATGTCGAGATCATCTTCGCGGCTCTGATCCCCGCTCTGCTCTACTTTCTGGTCATCTTCGTCACCGTGCATGCCGAGGCGCGCAAGAATGGACTGGCGACGATGCCGCGCGACCGCCTGCCGCGCGCATGGGCCCTGCTGAAGCGGGAGGGCTATCTGCTCTTCCCCGTCCTGCTGATCGTCATCGCGCTGATCATGGGCTATTCGATCGTCTTCGTGGCGGTGCTCGTCACTGCGGGCACATTCGCGATCGCCGTCATCCAGCCCCGCAACCGGCTGCGCCCGCTGCTGATCCCCGACATCGTCGACGAGACCGTGCGCGCGACCGTCAGTCTGTCGGTAACGGCGGCGGCGGCCGGCGTCATCCTCGGCGCGATCTTCGCAGTGGGCCTGAGCTTCCAGGTGGCGCAGGCGGCCGCCGAGACCTCGCAGGGCTATCTCTGGGTGCTGCTTCTGCTCACTGCCCTGATGTCCATCATCATGGGCCTCGGCATGACGGCGCCGGCGATCTACCTGACGCTGGTCGCCACCATCATCCCGATCCTGATCACGGCCGGCGTGCCGCCGATTGCGGCGCACTTCTTCGCCTTCTACTACGGTAATCTTTCCGGCATCACGCCGCCGGTGGCGCTGACCGCCTATGCCGCGGCCCCGATCGCGCGCACCGGCCCGCTCGGCGTCGGCGTCCAGGCATCGCGGCTCGGTGCGGCGAGCTTCATCCTGCCGATTCTCTTCATCTACGAGCCGGGGCTGCTCCTGGTCGGCGATCCGCTGACGATCGCGCGCGTCGCGATCACCTCCGCTCTCGGCCTGATCGCCTTTTCCGTCTCTGTTACGGGCTATGCCTTTGCACCGATGCCCGTCTGGCAACGCATCGGCGGTGCTTTTGTCTGCTTCCTCGCCATCGTTCCGGAACTGTGGAGCGACCTCGCCGGCATCGTCGTCGGGCTGATCGTCTTCGGCTCGAACTTCATGAGCCAGACGGCCGCACCGCGCAGCGCCTCCAAGGCGCCAGAGACGGAGGAGGACGAACCGCGCGTGGCCTGGCTCTCGGCCATCTCCCGGTCGGTCGAATCGCGCGTGCGGCGCGAAGACACCGTTCCAGAAGCCCCCGGCACCAGGGAGACGGATGTCGAGGCGCTTCTCGCCCAGGTCATCGACGATGCCGACAGCAAGACAGTCACCAAGCCCACGCCGGCCGAACTCTGGTGGGGCTGGGGTGTCTTCACGGTGGCCGGCCTTCTGTTCGCGGCGCAAGGGCACATCTTCCTGCACGCCCGCGCACCGATCTGGTGGGCCTGCGCCCAGTTCGGTCTCGCCGTCGTGCTGGCGCTCGCCACCGTCTTCGGCCGTCATATGCTCGCGGGTCACAAACACACCGACATGCAGGAGGACGGGCGCTCGCGTGCCTGAGGTGGCACTCCCGTCCGCAACAGCCCGCTGAGGACGGACGCCAGCCGCCACGCTTGGCCACGCCACCGGTTTCAGGGTATGCGATAGCCGCGCACCCCGAAATGAGCGAAAGGCACCCCCCGCGATGGCATTCGAAAAGACCGTCGAGATCTCCTTTGGAGATTGCGACCCGGCGGGGATCGTTTTCTACCCGAACTACTTCCGCTGGTTCGACGCCACGTTCCAGGCGTTGCTGAAGACCCGCGGACACGATCAGGGCACACTGCGTGAATTGCTCGGCACGATCGGGACCGGCCTGATGGATGTCGGCGCGACATTTCGCGCGCCGGCCTCGTTCGGCGACACGCTGACAGTCCGGCTGACCGGCATCGACTGGACCGACCGCACCTTCCGCGTCGGCTACCAGGGATTTGTCGGAGAGCGCATGGTCGTCGAGGGCCACGAACTGCGGGGCGTCTTCGTGAAAGAGGGCGACCGGCTGAAAGCCGCGCCCGTCGGGGAGCTCAGGCAGCTCATCGAGGACGCCGTGGGCGCCTGACGCCGCCCGGGACTGAAATCACGCGCTAGTCAGACTTTTGCCGGTTCCGTCTTGCCGGTGGTTCGGCCGAGGTCCGGCGTTCCCTCTGCATAGAGCTTCACCAGGCCGTCGACAGTGTTGTCGATATGGCGGCAAGAGGCGGCGACGGCGGCGTCCACGTCCCGGGCGAGGACCGCGTCGAGGATCGCCCGGTGTTCGCGCTGGACATCGCGCATCCGCCCCATGTGCTGCTTCGACAGCCGCCGGTAGCGCTCGTGCTGGTCGTAGACGAGGCCGCGCATCCGCTGCAGCCAGGGCGACTGTGCGCCGGCGACGATGGCATCGTGAAAGGCGCGGTTGCGTTGTTCCACCTCGGCGAAATCTGCCTCCCCGTCCTGCAGGCGTTGCTCCGCCTTTTCCAGCCGGTAGAAGGCGCTGACGACGGCGGCCTCCCAGGCCTCGTCACCGGCCTCGACCGCGAGCCGAACGGCTTCGCCTTCCAGCAGCTTCCGCACGCGCGAAATGTCTTTCAGCGCGTTCAAGGAGATCGGCGCCACGCGGAAACCGCGCTGACCTTCCAGCATAACAAGGCCTTCCGACGTCAGGCGCGACAGCGCCTCGCGCAGTGGGCTGGCGCCGATATCCAGCGATTCGCGCAAGCGCTCCACGCGCAGCTTGAGTCCCGGTTCGAAGTCGCCGGACAGGATCCGCTCCCGGATCATTCCATAGGCTCGTTCAGACTGCGTCTTCGGTTCCATTCCGGTCTCCACGGGCGCCGGTCCCTGACAATGGGTGACGCCGACACCCGAGAGTGTCACGATTTTATCGATACTTTCAATCGCCGCCGGAGCGACGAGATCCTACAAACATAGCAATAAGATACTGACACATATGACGATCTTTCTTCCAATGAAGCCCTCGGCAACCTCCAATAATATCGATAAAATCATATGATAGCGATATTATCCTTGTCCGCGCCAGGCCGCATGCCTAGGATGCGCGCCCGGAAACCGGCAAGACTGAGGAAACGCGATGAGCAACAGACGCGTCCACAACTTCATCGACGGTGGCTACGTAAACGGTCTCGGGCACCAGACGTTCGAGAATGTCAGCCCGGTCGACGGCAGCCTCGTCAGCCTGATCGACCTGGCGACGAAGGACGATGTCGACCGCGCCGTGACCGCGGCCCGCACCGCCCTGAAGGGGCCGTGGGGCAGGATGTCCCAGGACGAGCGCTCGACGCTCCTGCACAAGGTCGCCGACCGCATAAACGAGCGCTTCGACGAGTTCCTGGAAGCCGAGATCCGCGACACCGGCAAGCCGGTCACCCTGGCCAGCCACATCGACATCCCGCGCGGGGCCGCTAATTTCCGCATCTTCGCCGATGCCGTAAAGAACGCCTCCACCGAGACCTTCGTGCAGGACACCCCCGACGGCGGCCAGGCGCTGAATTACTCGATCCGCAAGCCGAAGGGCGTCATCGGCGTCGTCTGCCCGTGGAACCTGCCGCTGCTGTTGATGACCTGGAAGGTCGGCCCGGCGCTCGCCTGCGGCAACACCGTCGTCGTCAAACCATCCGAGGAGACGCCGAACACCGCGACCTTGCTTGGCGAGGTCATGGCCGAGGTCGGCGTGCCCGCCGGTGTCTACAACGTCGTCAACGGTTTCGGCCCCGAATCCGCGGGCCAGTGGCTGACGGAGCATCCCGGCGTCGACGCCGTCACCTTCACTGGCGAAACCCGCACCGGCACGGCGATCATGTCGGCGGCAGCGCGCAACATCGCCGACGTCTCCTTTGAACTCGGCGGCAAAAATCCAGGCCTCATCTTCGCCGACTGCGACCTTGAGACGGCGGTGAACGAGACCGCCCGCGCGGTCTTCGCCAACTGCGGCCAGGTCTGCCTGCAGACCGAGCGGCTCTATGTCGAACGGCCGATCTTCGATGCCTTCGTCGAGGGGCTGAAGGCGAAGGCGGAAGCGTTCAAGCCCGGCGATCCGTTCGACACATCGACAACCATCGGCCCGCTCATCTCGCTCGAGCACCGTTCCAAGGTGACGTCGTATTTCGACAAGGCAACGGCCGAGGGCGCGACCGTCGTCACCGGCGGCGAAATCTACGACATGCCCGGCGACTACGCGAAGGGCGCCTGGGTAAAGCCGACGATCTGGACCGGCCTGCCGGAAAACGCGACGCCGGTGCGCGAGGAGATCTTCGGCCCCGTCTGCCACGTCCGCGCCTTCGATGAGGAGGACGAGGCGATTGCGCTGGCGAACGACACCACCTACGGCCTCGCCTCTATGGTCTGGACGCGTGACCTGTCGCGGGCGCATCGCGTCGCTGGCGAGATCGAATCCGGCATATGCTGGGTCAACAGCTGGTTCCTGCGCGACCTGCGCACGCCCTTCGGCGGCGCGAAACGGTCGGGTATCGGCCGCGAGGGTGGCCTGCATTCGCTGGAATTCTATACCGAGCTGCGCAACGTCTGCGTCCGGCTCTAGGGCGCACCATTAAGGGAGAGAAACAGTCATGTTGTCAGACGCAGACCGCCAGAAGGCGGCAGACCTGCTCCAAGAGGCCGAGCGCACCCGCACCCCCGTCACCCAGTTGTCCACGACGTGGCCCGATATCGAGATCGAGGACGCCTACGCCATCCAGAACGAGGTCGCCGCGCGGCGCATGAAGGCCGGCGCGAAGCTGATCGGACACAAGATCGGGCTGACCTCGAAGGCGATGCAGCGCTCCTCGATGATCGACGAGCCCGACTACGGCCACCTGTTCGACGACATGATGATCGCCGACGGCGCCAAGGTGAACCACGCCGACTACTGCGTGCCGCGCGTCGAGCTGGAACTGGCTTTCGTGCTGGCCAAACCGCTCAAGGGCCCCGGCGTCGGCCTGCTCGACGTGCTGCGCGCGACCGAGTACGTCGTCCCCTCCATCGAGATCATCGACGCGCGCGTGCAGAACCCGCGCAAGATCTACGACACGGTGTCCGACAACGGCGCTGCCGCCGGCATCGTCATCGGCGGGCGACCGGTCGGGCCGATGGACGTCGACCTGCGCTGGGTCGGCGGCATCATGTACCGGAACTCGGAGATCGAGGAGACCGGCATCGCCGCCGGCGTGCTCAGCCATCCGGCCCTCGGCATCGCCTGGCTCGCCAACAAGCTGGCACCCTTCGACGTGACGCTGGAGCCGGGCCACATCATGCTGTCGGGATCGTTCATCCGCCCGGTCTGGGCCGACAAGGGCGACACGCTGCATGCCGACTTCGGCGAGCTCGGCGACGTCGCCATCCAGTTCGTATAGACGCGTTTCGCGTGCAGTCCTGAACACTAAGGCGGGCCCATGCGGCCCGCTATTTTAGCCCGTGATCAGCTGATCGTCAGTTCGACGGCGGGATAGAGCCGCTTGAGATTGGGTAACGACTTCGACTGCCACGGGATCCGCGTCGAGCCCTTAACCGTCATACCGATCGTCTGGCGCTTGCGCACCGCGATGGTGAACTTCGCCAGCAGGTTGATGCCCGATGAGTTGAGGAACTCGAGTTCCGTCAGATCGAGCACGATCGTCTCGGGCTCTGCCTGCAGGACGCCGTCCATCAGTTCGAGGATCGGCGTATAGGCGTCGGTGCCCGACAGGCGCATCGTCCCCTCGTAGTGGATCGTCGCCCCGTTGGCCCAGACCCGGTAGTCGTTGGTGCTGATTTCCATGCTTTTTTACCTGTTTGTATCGCCCGTCGTCAGGACAGGGGAAGCGCGGCGATGGTTTCGAGCCGCACCGGCCCGTCCGGTTCGGTACGTTGGAACGTCCACCCGAGCCGCACGTCGTAGTCGCTCATCAGGGTGAGTAGGCCCAATCCTGAGCCGCTGGACTCCGGGTCCTCGGCGTTTCGTTCGATCCGCTCGATGAGCAGGTCTCCCGGATCCCGCTTGGTGAGTTCGGCAAGCCCGTCGGCGAACCGCGCGGCAACGTCTGCCGCGACATTGTTGGCAACCCTGAGACCGAAACCGCCATCCGACAGGAGGGTTTCGATTTCGATGTCGCCTGGCGCGCGGAATTTCACCGCGTTCTCCAGGAGCTCGTTGACAAGATAGCCGATGGAGTGCCGACGCTCGTTGCTGCCGGCCTCCGAGCCGGCGCCCGACACGGCGGCGTAGAAATCGCCGATGAAATCCGACGTCAGACTGCAATGGTGCCAACTGACTTCCAGCGGCCCCTCACTGATGCGCAAGCGACTGGCGAAGCGCCCCTGCCCGGGCTCGAAGTCGGTGCTGCCGTAGCTCTGTTCCATGATCTTACCGGTGTCTCATAACGACGAGGGTGATGTCGTCGTGGACCTTCTGGGTCCCGATATGCGCCATCAGTTCGTAGATGATGCCTTCGACGATCTGGGCCGCGGTACCGAACCGGTACCGCCAGGCGGCATCGCACATCCGCTCGAAGCCGTACAGTTCCCCGCTCGGGCTTTCCGCCTCGGTCACGCCGTCGGTGTGCAGAATGATGATGTCACCGCTTTGGAACGGGATATCCCGTGTCGCCACGAAGTCCGAGATGTCGCTTTCCAGTCCGATCGGGAAGCCGAGGTCCATCGTGTCGATGCGCTCGATGGTGCCGGCGGCGCGCAGCACGAGCACCTCTTCGTGCTGGCCCGACAGCGTCACCTTGTTGTCCTCGCAGTCGAGGAAAGCGAGCGTCAGATGCTTGTCCGAGTTCGTCCGCTCGATGTTCTTGAAGATCGCGCGGTTGAGGACCTCGAGGAACAACTTGGGATCGTCGGCGCCGCGCTCCTGCAACGCGCGCGCCACCGACTGCACCATCAGCATCAGCACGCCGCTCTCAAGACCGTGCCCGGTCACGTCGCCGATGCCGACCTTGATGCGCCGGCCGTCGCGCAGCACGTCGTAATAGTCACCGCCCACCTCGTCGGCCGGCTCCATGTAGCCGGCGATCTCGATCTCGGGGACCTCGCTGAGCTCCTTGTCCTTGGGCAGCACCATCATCTGGATCTGCCGCGCCACGTCGAGCTCGGCGCCGAGCCGCAGGTTCTCGCTCTTCAGCCGCTTGTTCAGCGCCAGGATTTCCTTGTTGGCGCTGGCCAGTTCCTTGGTGCGTTCGGTAACGAGGTTTTCCAGGTTCTCGGTATGGAAACTGATTTCCTCCGCCATCCGGTTGAAGGCGTGGCCGACTTCGGCGACCTCGTCGCGCGTAGGGATCGCGACGCGCACTGAATAATCCTTGTTCTGCAGCCGCCGCGCCGCATCGGCAAGCGCGCTCAGCCCCGCCGTGATGCGGCCAGAGATCGCATAGACGGCGGCGAAGACGATGAGCAGCGACACGGCAACGGCAACGATCTGCCAAAACAGGATGCTCGAAGTGGCCCGCGAAATCTCCGTCTGCGCGGCGATCAGCGACGCGTATATCTCGCGTTCGGGCACCATGAAGCCGAGGATCATGGCTTCGCGCTTCACGTCCGTTCCGTTGTAGAGATTGGTCGGCGTCAGTTCCTGCATCAGCACGATGTAGGAGACCTCTTCGCCGCCTTGGTCCAGCGACACGGTCTGGAACGTTGTCTCCGCTCCGGTCGGCAGCGCAAGCGTGCGGATGCCCTGCTCGTTGCTGTTCGACAGCTTGCGGTCGAAACCCTCGGAATTGTCGAGCGTGACACCGAGCACTTGCTCGCCCTGCGGGGTCACGGCAAGGACGTTGCCGTCTGACATCGACAGGAAGGCGAACCCTGTCTCGGCGATCTTCACGCTTTTCACGATGTCGGCCATCTGGTCGAGTGTCAGGTCAGCGCCGACGACACCGGAGATATCGTTGCGGTCCGGCGTCAGGAGCACCTGGAAGAAGCTGACGATGATCTTGCCCGTGATGCCGTCCATGTAGGGTGACAGGGTGGTGACGGGCGAATCGACCGGCCGCGACGCCGGATCGGCGATCCAGTGCTCCCAGGTTTCGTAGAGGTTCGGAAAGAAGAAATCCCACCAGTTGGTCTCGTTGTGGCCGGGATAGACCTCGTCGAAGACCTCGCCCTGATTGGTGAACGGCGTCGAGCGCAGGATCGGCGCCTGGCGCGGGCCGATATAATACATCTGCAGCTTCGCCGGGCCCGAGCTTGCGAGCGCGGGGCCGAAGATGTCGAAGGCCGCACTCTCGTCGACCTCGCGGCGCGCTTCCGGCGTCAGGTTGCCGTCGGCGTCGAGCAGGTAGCCCCACACGGTGACGGCCGAGGATTCACCGTCCTGGTTCTGCCACCAGCGCGCGGCCTCGTTATGGACGAGATCGGTGGTGAAGGTATCGCTTTCCTGCAGCACCCGCCCGACCGCCGCGTCGACCTCCGGGTGATCGATCAGCGCCTGCATGGACCCAGCCAGAGCGTTGACCTCTGAGTAGTACTGGTCGAACAGCAGATTGGTGCGCTCCGCCGTCGTGTCGATATAGTTCTGCAGGTACTCGGTCGTTGCCTTTTCGAGCCCCGCGCCGACCTGTTCGGTGGCGTCGCGCGAAAGGCGCTGCACGTTCCAGATCGCGATGCCGCCTGCCAGCATCAGGTCGAACAGGACCGCCGCCCCGACGACAAGAATGAATTTCGCCCGGAAGCTGTGCCGCGAAAAGCGTCCGACGTGAGGACTGTCGTCCGCCCGCGGTCGCGGCGTATCGGGCGAGGCGACGACGGTCATAGCGGCTTCTGTCCCGAGGCGACCCAGATCGGCCAACTCGCATAGCCCTTGGGATGAAGCGCCGCGAAGATATGGTCGTCGAAGCCGCGCCGGAACGTCTCGACGAAGGCGGGATCGTCACCGCGGCGCGCGCACATGTCGCCCGCAAACATGTCACGCCAGGCTTCGATGATATCGGCGAAGTCCTGCGGGTCGCCGTCGAGGCTGGTAACCGAGAAGCTCTCGAACTTCAGGTCCTGAAGTCCGGCGTCGGAGAGATAGCGACGGCTCTTGGGACCGAACTCGAGGTCCATATTGAAGTGCGAGAACAGCTTCGACAGTTCGTTGTAGGTCCACTGGATGCTCTCGCCGCGCGGCTCGCCGAGGCAGTGCGAGATCTTCTCGTTCGTCACGTAGACGCGGCCACCCGGCTTGCAGATGCGGAACAGCTCCTTGAGGATCAGTTCCGGGCGGTCGAAGATCTGCAGCGAATGGCGGCAGGTGACGAAATCGAACTGGTCGTCCTCCAGCAACATCTCCGAGGCGTCGCCGTAGGTATACTCGATACCGTTGATGTCGAAGTTGGCGGCGACCTTGCGGGCGTAGTCGAGGCTCGACTTCGAATGGTCGAGGGCGACAAGGCGCGCCGGCGCGAACTCCTTGTGCACCAGCATGGCGAAGTCGCCGATGCCGCAACAGACATCCGCGACCGTCATGCCCGGTTCCAGTCCGTGGCGCGGCAGGATGTCCTTCTCGTGCTGCCAGGTCATCCGCGTCTGCGTGCGCAGCACCGGGATGAAGCCGCCCTCCTCGAGGAACGCCTGACCAGGATAGAACTCGCTGTCGTATTCCTCGACCGTGATGTTCGGATTGAATTCCTGCAGCGCGCCGAACTTTCGCGTCGACCATCCCACCACGCTGGAGGTAATCACGGCGATCTTCAGATCGGGGCGTTCGTTGCAGGCGCGCACCAGCAGGTTGGCGATCACGTGGAAGGCAATGTTGTTGAGCCTCACCAGCCGCTTGACGTTGATATAGACGGTTCCGCGTACCGCCGAAAGCGAAGATTCGAGGATGCGCGCACAGGCTTCGAGCTCGTCCTCGCGCTGCGGCCGCATCGAGCCGACGATGGAGAATTCCTGGTTGTTCTCATCGAACCGGAAGGCAAAGGTCTGCTGCACGACGCCGGACATCACTGTCCCACTTCCTCTTCGAGCGCCAGATCCGCTGCCAGACGAATCGCGCCGTCACCTTCGGCCTGCACTGACAGCCGTGCCGCATAATCGACGGCCAGTTCCAGGAGGCCGATCCGCGGGTCCAGCGGACCGGACGCGAACAGCGCGTCGCGGTATTGTTCGGCGGCATCGTCGGAGTTCGTCATGACCAACGCGCTCCTGTAAAATTCGGCCTGATCAGAGTCACACGGGATCGTCAGTTCGATCCGGTCGACGGGACCGTTGCGCAGGATGCTGCAGTGGAAGAGCCCCGACGGATTCTCTTCCGCATGGGTGCGATAGACCGTTTCGAGGAGTTCGTTGATCGCCGAGGAAAACAGATTGGAGTACAGCAGCGAGTCGGTGCGGTTGTGGCTGACCATCCGGGCGAGATAGGTCGACAGCCGGTCGCAATGCGTCCAGCTCTGACCGAAGGTGCCGATATCCATGTCGATGGCAACGAGAGGCTGGAAACCACCGTCTCCCGCCATGTGATATTGTGTGGAAGTCATGAGTCTAGTCCAGACGATGCGGCAGTCTTCAGGGGGCAGACGCGACGAAGACCAACGCGCGCGGAACCGCGGCGCGTTGCCATTCTTAATACGGTGTCACGAAACCCCCAACACCTCTATGTCGAGGTGCACGCTAAATTTCCTCTATAACGATTTCATGTCAGTTCAGAGATAGCCATATCCCCTCGCCCGGCGATTCCGCGACTTGCGTTCGCGCGTTTTGTCCGGCTATCTCCCGGACATGAGCGCTGCCAGCGATACCGGACGCGAACCTGACTGCGACGCCTCGCCGGAGGCGGAGACGCAAGCCCTGCGCGCCGAGATCGCACGGCTGCGCGAGGACTACGACGACCTGAAACTCCTCTACGAGGCGACGATCGAACACGGGGAGGCGGTCGAAGACCAACTCGCCGAAAAAAATATTCTGCTACAGCAGACCCAGGCGCGGCTGGAAGACGAGCTCAACGATGCGGCCCGCTACGTTATTTCGATCCTTCCGCAGCCGCGCGACGTGGCGCCGCAGACCGAATGGCTGCTGGTTCCCTCGACAGAACTGGGCGGAGATTCCTTTGGCTATCACGAGATCGACGAGGACCACTTCGCGGTCTATCTGCTCGACGTGTGCGGCCACGGCGTCGGCGCGGCGCTGCTTTCGGTCACCGTCATCAACGTCCTGAGGGCCTCCGCCTTGCCGCACGCCGACTTCCGCGACCCCTCCGCCGTTCTCGCCGCCCTCAACGACGCCTTCCCGATGGAGAAACAGAACGACATGTTCTTCACCATCTGGTACGGCGTCTATCGGCGTTCCACAGGCGAGCTGTCCTTTGCCTCAGGCGGCCATCCGCCGGCGATCCACCTGCGCGACCGCGCCGACGGCACAACCGAGTCGACATTGCTGAGCAGTGCCGGCGGCATGGCAATCGGCGCCATTGCCGGGATCGAGTACGACTGCGAGACTGTAGCAATCGAGCCCGGCGACCGACTGCTGGTCCTAAGCGACGGCACCTATGAGGTCGATACGACCGCCGAAACGATGCTGACCTTCGAGGATCTCGTCACCTTCGTCCGCGACACGCCCGGCGGCGACCGTCCAAAGTCCGTATTCGACTGGGTGCGGGGCATCCACGGCACAACGGATTCGGGCGGCGACCAAGCCGGCGGCCTTGATGGCGATGCCTTGCCAGACGATTTCTCGCTGCTACGCGCCGCCTTCTGAGAACGCCGTTGGGCAACACCGCCGGGGCCGGTTCAGGCTGCCTCGATCGGCAACAGCACCTCGGTGACGTTCATATCGCCCACGCGGCGGTTCGTTACCGAAGCGGCCAGTTCGTGGACGAGATACAGTCCGAGCCCACCGATCCTGATGTTTTGTAGCTCGACGTCTTCGCCCGGTCCGGTCGGGGTTTCGGCCACATCGAACGGCTTGCCGCCGTCGCGCATGACGAGCCGGATGGAATCTCCGGTGTGTTCGACGAGGATGTCGACCCCGTCGGCCCGGTTGTCCTCGTAGCCGTGGTGAACCGCGTTGGTGAACAGTTCCTCAACCACGAGGAAAAGCGCGCGCCGCGGCGAATCAGGCAGGCCTGCATCGCGAACGAACCGGTCGATGCCTGCATTGATGCGAACGAGATCCTCGATCCGGTTCTCGACGGAGAGTTCCAGCACCGCGCCACTCATCGGGCCGTTCCGGCCGGGTCGCCGGTATCGCGCGTCGCACCTGCCATGCGCTAGTCCGCAGCCCCCGCCGCACCGCCTGCCTCGGCCAGCGCGGCATCCTTGGTATCGGCGACGGCCACGATCTTGAGGAAACCGGAGATTCGTAGAACGTCGAGCACCGACGGATTGGGCGCATACAGGACGAACTTCCGTCCAGACGGTGCGAGTTGCTTCGCCACGATGAGGATCGACCGCAACCCGAAGCTGCTGACGTAGTCGACCGACATCATGTTGACGAGAAGCGGTCCGTCGCCGTTTTCGACATGTCCCTTCAGATGCGTCTCGAAGGTCTTCGCGGTCAACGTGTCGAGCCGTCCCACGGGCTCCACGATTCGTGCGCCCCTTTCTTCGAAATCGGTGATCTCAAGCATTCAAACCGCAGCCTTTCGTCGTAAGCCCCTGTCGGCTCCGCGCGTGCGAAGCCCTTCATAGAACCGACAATCTACACGCTTATGACAGTTTCGTGAGGGCCATCCATAAGGGCGTTCCGCACGCGCGCGGAAAGCTCTCGCAATACCCGGTCCGTTTCGCCTGCCGGCGGAATTGAATCGCACACCGCCATTGTCCGGATTTCCGACCATGCCCGAACTTGACGTCCCCGCCCTTCTCGACGATCCGCGCACTGCGGCGGGCACCGTGCCAATCGCCAATGGCGGGGCAGGCGAAGACGTTCGCGACGAGCCGGACTTCGACCGGCTCGAGACCGAATTCCGCAAAATGGAGACCGACGGTCCGACCGCGGTCAACTGGAAGTCCTTGAACGAGCAGTCCCTCGACATTCTGCAGACGCGGTCGAAGGATCTCGTGGTCGCCTCGCGTCTCGCATACGGCCTGTTCCGGGAGGAAGGCTACAAGGGCCTGGCCATCGGCCTGTCCATTCTGCGCGGCATGGTCGCCGGGCATTGGGAGGGCCTGTTCCCGCCGCCACGCCGCGAACGCGGCCGCGCCAGCAGCTTCGACTGGCTGGCTGAAAAGGTTGCGGCGCTCGTCGAGACCGACCCACCGACCGGCGAAGCGCAGGTCTATGCTCTTATCGCACACGATGAACTCACCGCAATCGACGACATGCTGTCGGAAAAGCTGCAGAAGTTTCCGGTGGCGCTGGGTCCGCTCGTCCGCGCGCTGAGACCACACGCCCGCGATGCCCGGGCAGCGCTGGAAGCGAAAGCTGACGCCGACAAAACAGCCCAGGCTTCCGCCGCCGCGCCCCATGGCAGCGTACAGGAGGGCGCCCCCGCCGCCACAGAAGGCCAGTCCGCCACCCAGCCAGAAGCAGCCGACAGCAGCGCATCGACGCAACAGACAGCGCCGGCCGCCCCTGACACGTCAACATCAGCTGCAACCAGCACTCCCGAACCGTCTGCCGCCCCACCGCCTCCGTCACCCACCGCTGCCGTGTCCATACCGGCTCCGGTCATTCCGGATGTCTCGACGAGCCAGGGTGCAGCAGCAGCGCTGGAGGCGGTATTCGGCGGGGCCTCACGGGTCGCGACCGCCATCCGCAAGGAAGCCCCGAACGACCCGCGGGGTTATCTGTGCAGTCGCTTCGCCCAATGGGGTCCGATCCTCGCCATTCCGAAGAGCACGGCGGGAAAGACCGAGTTGCCACCGCCGTCGAAAGACAAGCTCGGCGATCTCGAAGCGATGCAAAGTGCCGGCAACACGCTTGGCGTCCTGCTCGCCGCCGAGGCGGCCTTCGTCAGCGCGCCCTTCTGGTTCGACGCACAGTTTCTCGTTTGCGAGGCGATGGAGGCACTCGGCGCGGAGTTCGACACCGCGCGGTCCGTCGTGACGGGAGAGTTCGCGGCCGTTCTCGGCCGCCTGCCCGGCCTCACCGACCTGACCTTTGCCGACGGCACACCGTTCGCAAACCCGGCGACGGCGGCCTGGATCCGCCGCGACGTCTTAAGGAGCGATGGCGCCGGCGACGCTGGTGAAAGCGAACTCGACGACGCGAAAGCCGAAGCCTTCAGGCTCGGCCAGGCCGGCAAGGTACTCGCCGGCCTCGACCGTCTGAATACCTTCGCGGCCGGCCGGCGCGGCGAGCGGGACAGGTTCCTCGCTCGCCTCGAGGTAGGAGAATACTGCTTGCGCTTCGATCTTCTGCCACCGCTATTTGCGCTACTCGACGGCATGCGCCGCACCACCGAACAACGAGACCTCGGCCACTGGGAGCCCAGGCTGGCGGTCTCGCTCGCGGGCCTCTCGTGGCGCGCGCTGGCGCACAAGAATGCCGGGCGGTTCATGGACGAGACCGCTTCACTCGAGCGTCGGAACCGGCTCATGGCGACGCTCGCGGAGCTCGATATCGCAACCGCTGCGCGGCTTGCAGGCGACGCTAGGTGATGTTTTCGAGAGATGACATAAACCCGTAATAAAACTGACAAAACGCTTGGCCATGATCGCGGCGGATCATCGTCGCTACCGCCTGCGGAAGGGGATACCCTTTGTTTTGTTACCGTGTGGCAGTGGCGGCGTGCGTTTGACTGGCCGCGCCGCCTGAGCGGCCGCCGTTGGGGACCTTCTTCCAGAGCTGGGGACATCATGGCCAAGGAATCATCCGTCGCGCCGAAAGAGCGTGTGAACATTCGCTACAAGCCCGCGACCGGCGACGCGAAGGAGGAAGTCGAGCTGCCGCTCAAGATGGTGATGCTCGGCGACTACACGCTAAAGCCCGACGACACGCCGGTCGAAGACCGCGACCTCGTCAACATCAACAAGGACAACTTCAACGACGTGATGAAGGGCCACGACCTGTCGCTCGATGTCGCTGCGGAGAACGAGCTCGCGGACGAGAGCGAGGAAGACCCGGGCAACCTTTCCGTTTCGCTGAAATTCGAGAGCCTGAACGACTTCACGCCTGAAGCCATCGTCAAGCAGACCCCGGAATTGAAGAAGCTGCTCGAACTGCGCGAGGCGCTGGTCGCACTGAAGGGACCGCTCGGCAACGTGCCGGCCTTTCGCAAGGCGATCCAGGGGGTGCTCGGCGACGAGGCGGCGCGCGACAAGCTTCTCTCCGAGCTGATGGCCGCGACACCCGCCGAATCACAGGCAGCCGCCGACGAAAACACCGAGGACGAGTAACTCTCGCCACCCCGACCGCCGCGCCGCCCACGGAGTCAGGAACAGCCCGGTTCAGGCCGGCTGTTCCCCGGCAGCGCGTGCCGGAGCGATACACAATACTTCGACCAACGAGGCGATAGACAATGGCTGAAACCGAGACAGCGCAACAGGCGACGGACACCGTTACCGAAGCCGATGCCTCCCTGCTCGACCAGATTCTTCAGGAGACCAAGCTCGCCCCCAGCGACGACGGTTACGACGTCGCCAGGAAGGGCGTCGCCGCCTTCATCTCCGAACTGTTGAAGCCGACCCGTTCCGACAGTCAAGTCAACAGTGCGGCAATCGATCAGATGATCGCGGAGATCGACCGCAAGATGTCCGCCCAGGTGGACGCGATCCTGCACAACGAAGACTTCAAGACGATGGAATCGGCATGGCGGAGCTTGAAGTTCGTCGTCGACCGCACCGACTTCCGGCAGAACATCAAGATCGAGATGATGAACGTCGCGAAAGACGATCTTCTGACCGATTTCGAGGACAGCCCCGAGGTAATGAAGTCGGGCCTCTACAAGCACATCTACACAGCCGAGTACGGTCAGTTCGGCGGCCAGCCGGTCGGCGCCGTCGTGTGCAACTATGCGTTCGGCCCCAACGCCCAGGACGTGAAGCTCGCGCAGTACTGCGCGTCCGTCGGCGCCATGTCGCACGCCCCTTTTATCGCCGGCGCCGGTCCGGAGATGTTCGGTGTCGAGACCTTCGAGGAGATCCCCAACCTCAAGGACATGGAGTCGATCTTCGAGGGGCCAAAATACGCCAAGTGGAATTCCTTCCGCGAATCCGAGGACGCGCGCTACTTCGCGCTGGCCATGCCGCGCTTCCTGTTACGCACGCCCTACGGCCCCGAGACGACGCCGGTAAAGGCGTTCAATTACGAAGAGCGATCCGACGGCGAGACGGAAAACTATCTGTGGGGCAACGCCTCGTTCGCCCTGGCGACGCGTCTCACCGACAGTTTCGCCAAGTTCCGCTGGTGCCCGAACATCATCGGCCCCCAGTCGGGCGGCGCTGTCGAGGATCTTCCCGTCCACACCTACGAAGCGATGGGGCAGTTGCAGAGCAAGATCCCGACCGAGGTCCTGATCTCCGACCGCAAGGAATTCGAGCTCGCCGAGCAGGGTTTCATCGCGCTGACGATGCGCAAGGGCAGCGACAACGCAGCGTTCTTCTCCGCCAACTCCGCGCAGAAGCCGAAGTTCTTCGGCAACAACGCGGAGGGCAAGGATGCGGAGCTGAACTACAAGCTCGGCACCCAGCTTCCCTACATGATGATCATCAATCGCCTGGCCCACTACATCAAGGTGCTGCAGCGCGAGAACATCGGCAGCTGGAAGAATCGCGCCGAACTCGAATCCGAACTCAACAACTGGATTCGGCAGTACGTCTCCGACCAGGAAAACCCGTCGGCGGAAGTCCGTTCGCGGCGCCCCCTGCGCAAGGCCGAGATAACGGTTTCCGAAGTCGAGGGCGAGCCGGGCTGGTACAGCGTCGGCATGTCCGTGCAGCCGCACTTCAAATACATGGGCGCCGACTTCACGCTGTCCCTGAAAGGCAAGCTGGACAAGTCCTGAGGAGGTCCGAACGCCGCGGTGTCCGGCGGGCTGAAACGCGACGCGGCATCGGGTCGAGCCCGGCCGGGGTCCGGCCGGCTACGGGCCAGAACGGTAACGGAAGATGGTTTCGGTAAGTCTGCTGCAGCGCCTCGAGGGCACCGGCATAGCGCCCGCATCCGGCGGAGACGGCAACGACGAATCGGCGGTGATGGACTCGGTCCTCGCCAATCTCCGTGTCGTCCTCAATGCCCGCGCGGGCTGCTGCGAGACGCGGCCCGACTTCGGCCTCTCGGACTTCAACGCGACGACCGTGAGTTACCGCAGCATGGCCGGGGACATCGCGCGGGACGTCGAAAACCAGATCCGGCTGTTCGAGCCGCGCCTGCGCCAGGTGGTGGTTCGTCCGGTCGCCGATCGCAGCCTCGGCCTCGACCTCGTTTTCCATGTCAGCGCGGAGCTGGCCTACGAGGATAGGGCTGTCCGGGTCAGGTTCGACTCCGTTCTGGGCAGCGACGGGCACATTCGGTTCAACGGGTAACGGCCGCTGCGGCAACGGGCAGCGCGCCGGGTGGATAGCGGGAAGTCGGGACGAAATGTCCGTCAACGTGTACTACAGAGACGAACTGACCTATCTCCGGGAGATGGGTCAGCTGTTCGCAAAGGCGAACCCGCGCCTGTCGAGGCACCTCGCCCGCGAAGCCACGGATCCGGACGTCGAACGGTTGCTGGAGGGGTTCGCCTTCCTTGTCGGCCGCCTGCGTCAGCGTCTCGATGCCGAGATGCCGGAGCTGGCACACAGCCTCCTGCAGCTGATCTGGCCGCACTATCTCAGGCCCGTAGCGCCGATCACCACCCTGCAATTCAGGGTCGGTGATGGCGCCAATGTCCCCTCTATACGCGTGCCGCGCGGCACCGCCGTCCAGACCGCACCGCTCGATGGCGAGGCCGTTGCGTTCCGTACCAGCTACGACCTTACCGTGCTGCCGCTCGAAATCACGGCAGTCGACTTGGACAATCGCAAGGACAGTTGCCGTCTGACGATAACCATCGAACGCCGCGCCGGCGTCGGCATGCAGGCGCTTGCCGAGGGCCCGCTGACGCTGTTCTTCAACGATCATCGCGATCCGTCCGTCGCGCGACGGTTGTTCCAGTTCTTCATGGAAAAGGTCCGCGCCGTTCAGGTCGTGTCGAAGGACGGCAGCAGCACCCCGGCCACCGTGACGATCGAGCCCGTCGGCTTCTCGGCGGAGGAGGCGACGCTCCCCTATCCGCGCGAGTCCTTCCACGGCTTCCGGATCATGCAGGAGTACTTCTCCTGCCCCGAGAAATTCATGTACGCGCGTATTCGCGGGCTGGAGCAGTTCGCCCACCTGGCGGTCGATTCGATCAAGCTGACCTTCGACATGGCCCAGCGCTTCCCGGAAGCATCGCGCCTGATACCGGAGCAGTTCGCGTTGAATGCGACGCCGGCGATCAACCTGTTCGAGGCCGAGGGCCAGGCCCTGATGATCTCCCACTCCCGCACAGAGTATCCCGCAAGACCATTGGGCGGCGCCGAGAAGCGCAGCGTCCACGCGGTGGAGTCTGTAACCGGCTGGATACAAGGGAGCGGCAAGCGCATCGACTACGAACCCTTCGAGAGCTTTCGCCACGATTCGCAGAGCGAGGTCGACAGCAAGCTGTACTTCCGCGCCCGCATCCGCCCGGCGTTGCTCGGCGGCGGTGTCGACCACTACGTCTCCTTCGTCACCCGGCTCGACGAGGTCGGTATGCCGGAGACCGAGACGGTGTCGATGAAGTTGACCTGCTCCAATGGGGCGCTCGCTGCCCGCCACGGCGTCGGCTCCGTAACCCGCCCGACATCGTCGACGCCGGCAAAGCTGGCATTCACCAACATTACGCCGATCCTGACCGAGGTGCCGCCGCCCCTCGACGACCGGATCATGTGGACACTGATTGCGAATCTGGCGCGCAACTTTGCTTCTCTGATTGATGTCGACGCGCTGCGCACCGTCGTGGCGGCCTACGATTTTCGCGCCAATGTCGATGTACAGGCCGCTCAGCAGCGCGATCTCCTGTTGCAAAGCTTCCGCAGCTTCGAACGCCGGGGCATCGACCTCGTCCGCCACGGCCGGCCGGTGCGCGCCCACGAACTCGCCCTCAAGGTGTCGGAAGGCCAGCTCGGCGGCGAAGGCGAGATGTACCTGTTCGGCACCGTGCTGAACCAGTTCCTGAAGTCCTACGCCAGCATCAACAGCCTGTACCGGTTCGCGATCACCGGCGTCGATACCAACACGACGTTCCGCTGGACGCCGAAATGGGGCGAGGCGGCCACGCTATGATGCTGGACACCTCCACAACCCGGATCGGAGCCCGGTCCGGGACAGGCGCTCCGGACGGAACGCACGACGCAGCTGTACCCCGCGTCGAGCAGGCCGCCAATCTCGACCTGGCCAAGCTGCGCAACATTCGCTTTCACCAGCTCGTCACACTGGTTGAGACGCTGTACGGCGACCGGCCACGGGTCGGCGACCGCAGTGACCCGGCAAACGAGGCCATCCGCTTCCGCGCGACCCGCTCGCTGAGCTTTGGTCCCGCCGACATGTCCGAGGTCACCTTCGATCCGGATACGGAACAGTTCGAAGTCCGGGTCAATTTCTTCGGCCTCTATGGTCCCGCCTCGCCGCTGCCGCCCTACTACACCGAGCGCATCATCGAGGACGACCAGACACCGTCCGCGGTGGAGGACCTGCTCGACCTGTTCAATCACCGGGCGGTTTCGCTGCTGCATGTCATCTGGCGCAAGTACCGCTATTACCTGCGCTACGAGACAGGCGGCAGCGACCCGCTGTCGAAACGCGTCCTGGCGCTCTGCGGCTTTCCGATCGAGGACCGCGACCGCATCGCCGATATCGCACGGTCCGCGCTACTGCCGCACGTCGCGCTGTTGTCGCTCTACTCGAGTTCCGCCGAGGTGGTGGCGTCGACCCTGTCGAATTTCTTCAGGGCGCCGTTCCGGGTCGAGGAGTTCATCTCGCGCACCGTCATCGCCGACGAGCACGCCCGCCTGCAGCTCGGCGTCGCCAACACCGTGCTCGGCGAAGACGCGGTGCTCGGTTGGGAGATCGAGGATGACCTTGGCAAGTTCCGCATCTGCCTGGGTCACGCCGCGTTCGAGGCGCTGACCCCGTTTCTGCCCGGCGGCCATCGGCATCGCGAACTCGTCGAACTGCTGACGATGATCACCCGCGAACCGCTGGAATGGGACATCCAGTTCGAGTTCGATGCGAAGACCGTCCCCGTCGCTCGCCTCGGCGAAAGCCAACTCGGCTGGGCGACCTGGTTGTCGGCACCCGACCCCAATGCGATGGAAAGCACGGTCCGGATTGCCGCTATCGAGGGAGTTGGCGAGGGGGAAGGCGCCGACGGATTCGGCTTCGCCGATCTGGCCGGCGCGCTCGACACCGGTGCCGGTTTCGCATCCTCCTTCATGGCGGCAGCGATGCAGGGAGCGATGACATGAACCTGCGTCTTTCCCTGGTCGGGTCCGGCACACCGAGCAGCCACGTTTTCGGACCGGAGGGTGGCATCTTCGGTCGCTCCCGCAAGTGCGACTGGGTCCTGCCGGACGACGAGCGCATCCTGTCGGCAATCCACGGTCGCGTCGTATACCGGGACGGCGCCTTCACACTCGTCGACGAAAGCAGCAACGGCATCTTCATCGATGGAATGCCGCAGCCGATCGGCCGCGGCAACGCCACCACGCTGATCGACGGCCTGCACTTTCATGCCGGGCGCTACCAGATCGAGGCGCGGCTCATGCCGGCCACCACGAATGCGCAGACCGGACCGGCCATGTCTGTACCGGCGAGCGCGCCTCAGTCCAGTGCGCCCCGGTCGATCCCACCATCCGCGTCAACCGCCGAAAACGCGCTGCGCGACCGCAGCGAATACGGCGGCATGTGGGGCAACAATTCCCAGGACCCGTTGAACTACTTGGCGTCGGAGCCGGTAGACGCCCCCATCCGGCCGCAACCCGCAGCGGCAGCGGGTACACTGCCGAACGGCCTCGACCTGGCACGCGCGCTCGAGGCCGAACTGTCGCCGCCCGTCGCCACGACACCCGGCCCGCCCAATCCACCTCACCAGGTCCCGGCCGGAACAGCCCCGGCCATTCCGACCGCAACGGATCCAGCGCCATCGCCGCCGCGCACGACGATAGCGGACGCTGCACCCGCGGATTCGGCAACACCTGCCGGGCCGGTTGCAACAGGATCGGCCGCAGCGCAAATTCCAGAGGACTTTCTGTCGCGCCTCGGCCCGGTGCGCAAGGAGTCCGAGGCACCGTCGCCACCGGTCGGCAGCTTTACGGACAGTCCGTCCGAACCGAAGTCGACCCGGCTCAGTGCCGGCCTATTGGCCGATCTCGTCGAGCCGGGAGCGTCGACGCGGAAGACCGGAACCTCGGAGGAAGCCTCTGCTCTGCACGATTCGGCCCACGCCCCCGTGGCACAGGCGAGCCCGACCGGCCTTAATTCAATGGAAGCGCTGAAGGTGCGGCGCGAGCAACGCAAGGCGGCCCTGCTGGCCAAGTCCGGCGGCGGCGCCGAGGCGCCGGGCACCCGGAGGGACGCCGCCGCGCCACGTCCTTCCCCGCCGCCCGCACCGGTGTCGCTGCCGGCCGGTGCAACCGCTTCAGCCCCCGCCGTGGCAGGCCACATCACGTCCCACCCTGCGGCGTCGGACGCGGCCCTGGTCCGGACACTGCTGCAGTCCATGGGATTCCCCGAGGCTGAGGTCGCACCGGAAGACCACGAGCAGTTGATGCGCGACGTCGGATCGATGGTCCGCGAGGTCGCCGCCGGCCTGATCCTGATTCTGACCGCCCGCCGTATCGTCAAGAGCGAATTCCGGCTCGACGAGACGCGCATCGAGCCGGAGGAGAACAATCCGTTCAAATTCTTCAAGGTGCCCGAACTGGCGCTGGACGAACTTCTGCTGACCCGCAGCGGGGGCTTTCAAGAGCCCGCAGAGGCGACGAAAGCCGCGTTCCAGGACATCCAGCAACATACGATGGTGACCATGTCGGCGATGCAACAGGCCATCAGGATGCTGTTCGAACGCCTGTCCCCCGACACGATCGCCGCCGAAGAGGACGACGACAGCGGATTGCGAATCCGCGGACTCGGCGCGCGCAAGGGCAAGTGGGAAATCTACCAGGACAGTCACGCCCGGATGAGCGGCAACATGAGCGCGATCACGCGCCAGATCATCGCAGAGGCATTTGCCCGCGTCGAGGAAGAGCAGGCGCGCCAGCAGGCGAAAGGACGTTGGGGGAAGAGCCAATGATGCTGACCAGACGGGATACGATCGGACTTCTGGTGACCGGCGCGGGCGGACTGGCTGTCGGCTGTTCGCGGCTGACCAAGCCGACACCGCTCGACGTGGTGATGACGGCCGATCCCGGAATTAATCCGAACGAGGATGGCGAACCTTCGCCGATCGTCGTGCGCGTCTACGAATTGAAGGGCCTGACGGCGTTTAACAACGCGACCTTCTTCGAACTCGCCGACGACGACGTCAAGACGCTTGGCGCCGATCTCCTGGCCAGTCAGGAATACGAACTGACGCCCGGCGAAGAGAAAAAATACGACCGGGAGATCAACGGCGAAGCGACCCATATCGGCGTCGTCGGCGGCTTCCGGGACATCCAGAACGCCCAGTGGCGCGACTCCATCGAGTTGACGCCTGGCAAGAAGAACGAGTTCGCAATCTATGTGACCAGCCTGTCGGTGAAGGTTGAGAAGCTTCGCAAGCGGCTGGGCATATTCTGATGGGCACGCGAATCATGACCCGGACGACATTCCGCCTCCCTGAGGGCCGGCACCCCGCGGCCGGGAGGTTTTCGTGGCTCTGACCGGCAAGCCGCTCTGGCTGGAGGGCATGTTCCTCCGGCCGCAGCATTTCCAGCAGTACGACCGGTGGGTCGAGGCCAATCTCGAGCACCGGATCACCGGGCTAGTGCCCTATCCTTGGGGTGTGCGAGATGCCCAGATCGATGCCGAAGCGCTTAATGTCGGCCAGTTCCAGCTTTCGCATATCGACGTCGTGTTTCCTGACGGGACGGTCTATTCCGCGCCGAATGGTCAGCCGCTGCCGAAGCCGCGGCATCTCACGCCCGATCACCACGGCAAGAAGGTGTATCTCGCTTTGCCGCTCCGCGCCGCCGACGGCATCGAGGTCGCCGAGAATGGCTCCGCCGAATACCGGTTCAGCAAGGCGAATTCCCAGATCCGCGACAACGCCCGCGCCGACCGCCCGCCGGTCGACATCCTCGTCGGTACTCTGAACGCACGCCTCGTCATCGAAGGGGAGCCGCTCGACGAACTCGTCGCCATACCGGTCGCCGAGATCGAATCCGTCGATACGCAGGAGCACGTTGCCCTGTCGGACTCGTTCATCGCTCCGGCGATGATCGCCAGGGCCGCCCCGCGCCTGGTGGCCACCCTCGAACAGATCCGCGGCCTGCTTAGGAGCCGCGCCGAGATGCTGGCTTCCGGCGCGACCGGGCAGGACGGCACGACTCGCTCCGGCATGCTCGACCTGATGACGCTTGGGGTCGTGAACCGGTACGTGACGCTGTTCGACCATCTGATCTCCAGCGGCCAGCACGCGCCGGAGCAGGTCTTCCGCGACTGTCTCACGCTGATCGGCGAGCTCTCCGCCTATGCGGCGACGGGACGTCGGCCACCCGAACTGCCCGCCTACAACCATCTCGACCTGCGCGGCACGTTCGACCCGCTGCTACCGATCCTGCGCACCATGCTGTCCCTGGTCGTCGAGCGCAGCGCCGTTTCGATTCCGCTTTCGGAACGCGAATTCGGCATCTGGCTCGGCGAGATCGCCGATCGCATGATGTTCCAGCAGCGCCGCTTCGTGCTGATCGCACAAGCCAATGTCGCCCTCGAGACGATCCGAACGCAGATGCCGATCCAGATCAAAATAGGTCCGGTCGAGCAGATCCGCGAACTGGTCAATCTGCAGCTTCCCGGCATTCGTATCGAACCGCTGTCCGTTGCCCCGCGTGAGATCCCGTTCATCCAGAACGCTGTGTACTTCGAGCTCGATCGCAACAACGCCCTGTGGGGCGACTTCCCGGATTCCGCCGCTTTCGCGCTGCATGTCAGCGGCAACTATCCGGGCCTGCATCTGGAGCTCTGGGCGATCCAGGTGAGGTCCTAGCGCATGGGGCCACCCTTCGACGACAACGATCCACCGACAGTCACGCGGCACCTGAGCCCGCGGGCCCGCACTGCGCTGGCTTCCGACGATCCGACGGCGCCGCCCGGGGATTTGGGCGACGAACCGACCGTGGTCGTCATGCAACGGCCGCAGACCGCGCCGCAGGATCCGCAGTCATCGAATGCTTCCTCGCTCCAGAATGCCGCGCGCATCGTCCAGCAGCTCGACGCTTCGCCCGAAAGAACGCTCGTGCGCGCGGCCGCACCGCTGCTGCTGTTGGTCGCCCAGTTGCGCAACTCGATCGAAAAAGCGGACGTCTCGGCGCTACGCCGGCAGGTGGTGGAATCCGTCGACCGCTTCCAGCAGATCGCCCAGCGGGCCGGCGTCGAGGCCGGCGACATCATTGCGGCGCGCTACGTGCTCTGCGCCCTGATCGACGAGACGGTCCTGATGACGCCGTGGGGCAGCCGCAGCGAGTGGAGCTCCAACAGCCTTCTCAACGAGTATCACAACGAGACCTGGGGCGGCGAAAAGGTCTTCGAGATCCTCGACCGCGTTCGCCAGAACCCGGAGCAGAAGCTGCCGCTGCTACTGCTCATTCATACCTGCCTGATGCTTGGCTTCGAAGGCCGCTACCGCGTCCTCGAGCGTGGACGCGACCAACTCGAGGATCTGCGCAACGAACTGTCGCGCACGATCCGGCGCTACAGCAAAGCGCGTATGGACGACCCCCTGTCCAGGGCGACGAAAGTGGAAACCGGAGGACGCCGTATCGGTGGCTATTTCCCACTGTGGATGGCCGCCTGCATCGGGCTCGCGCTGCTGCTGTTTGTCTATTCCTACGCGACCTTCGTCCTGTCGGGCGAAACCTATCCGCTCGTCAGCGAGATCCAGTCCCTGACGCCTGGATCAAGCACCGGAGCAAATCAATGACGGGGCGGGGCCGGCCGTGCTGAGAACCTATTTCGCCAGCCTGCTGCGTATGACCAGCCTGATCATCCTGCTGGCCCTGGCCGTCGCGTCGGTCGTCCTGTGGCTGTTCGGCAGCGCGCTGACGGTCTCCGGCGTCGCGCCATTCGAGAGTGCCACGGCCCGCGGCTACACGATCCTCGGCCTGTTCATCGCGTACTTCTTGATCACCTTTCTGCGGCATGCTCTTGCACGGCACGCCAATTCGAAGCTGATCAATTCGATGCTCGCCAATGACGAGCTTGTCTCCATGGGCAGTGACCTGTCCTCGGACGAAATCGCGATCATCCGGGAGCGCTTCGAACAGACACTCAAGACCCTGCGCGACACACCGATCGACGGCCGGCGGCGCAAGACCTACCTTTTCGAACTGCCCTGGTACGTGATTATCGGACCGCCGGGCACCGGCAAGACGACCATCCTGCAGAATTCCGGTCTCGAGTTTCCGCTCGCCACCGAAGGCCAGATCGCGTTGCAGGGCGTCGGCGGGACACGCAATTGCGACTGGTGGATCGCCAACGAGGCCGTCCTGATCGACACGGCCGGCCGCTACACCACCCAAGACGTGAACCAAGGCATCGACGCGGCCACCTGGGGCGGCTTTCTCCAACTCCTGAAGGAGCATCGCCGCCGCCGCCCGATCAACGGCATCCTGCTTGCCATCTCCGTCGCCGACGTCGCCCTCGCCGGCGAAGAGGAGCGCACCCGCCAAGCCGAAATCTTGCGCCAGCGGCTTCGCGAGCTGCATCGCGCCTTCGAGATGCGTCTGCCCGTCTACGTGCTCTTCACCAAGTGCGACCTGATCGCCGGGTTCGAAGAGTTCTTCGATGACGCCGAGGAGGACGAACGCAATCAGGTCTGGGGCATCACCTTTCCCTACGACAGCACGCAGACCGCCTTCGGGCCGGCCTTCGAGGAAGGCTTTGTCGATCTCGTCGCCCGCCTGGAACGTCGCCTGCCGGTGAAGCTCGCCGCCGAGCGCAACAACGCACGGCGCTGCCGCATCTACAGCTTCCCGCACGAGTTCGGCAGCCTGTCAACTGTCCTGCGCGGGTTCGTCTCCGACGTGTTCCGCTCAAGCCGGTACGAGGCCCAGCCGCAGCTGCGCGGCATCTACTTCACCTCGGGGACCCAGGAAGGCACGCCCTTCGACCGGCTGCTCGGCGCCATGAGCCGCAGCTTCTCGCTCGCCCCGAGCCAGCAGCCGGCGATGAGCGGACAGGGCAAGGCGTTCTTCATAAAGCGCCTGCTCACGGACATCGTGTTCGCCGAACAGAACATCGTCGGCAAGAACGCGAAGCTGGAGCGGCGCCTGGCCGCGATGTACTCGGCAGGCTACGCTGCTGTCGCCGTCGTCGTGTTGGCCCTCTCGGCCTACTGGCTGTTCGGTCTCGAATCCTCGATGGAAACGGTGGCCGCAGTGCGCGAGGACGCCCAGAGGCTCGAGGTCCGGCTCGACGAGGCCGACCGCGACCGGTCGCTCACCAATATACTGCCCGCCCTCAACGCCGCCCGCGACCTTCAGCAGGCCGCAGCGATGCCGCCGGGCTGGCAGTACCTCAACTTCATGAGTATCGACGCACGCCCGGCACTCTCGCCTGCCGCCACCGCGGCCTACGACGGGGTTCTCGGCACCTACCTGCTGCCGTCGCTCGTCGCGCGGCTGCGCTCCCAGGTCCAGCTGCTGTCCAGCGCCTCGGATCCGGACAGCCTTCAACTGCGCCAGTTGCTGCAGACATACCTGATGCTGACGACCGGCGAGAACTACAATCGCAGCCAGGTCCAGGCGGACTTCAAGGAACAGGCGGAGTCCGTGTTCCCGCTCAATCCCGACGACCGGGCCCAGATGGTGGGCCACATGGACCGGCTGGCGAACCTCCTGCCGACCAAGACCGCCACCGACGCCGGGGTCGTGCAGGCCGCCCGCGTACGCCTCAACCAGGTGCCCCAGGCGACCGACATCTACGATCGTATGCGTGTCGACTCGGTGCAGCGCTATCAGTTGCCGCCGCTCAGCCTGGTAAATGCACTCGGCTCGAGCGTCCTGCGGGTCGACACGACGAACCCGGACGCGAGCACCATCGTCCCGGGATTCTACACCAGGGACGGCTTCTACAATTTCTTCCTGACGCGGCTTGCCCAGTATATCCGCGAGTCCACCGGTTCCGACTGGGTCCTCGGCAAGCAGGGACTGGCCAACGAAACCTACAACCAGATCGCACGCCAGATCGTCGATCTCTACACGCGCGACTATATCGCCGCGTGGCGCGGCGCTGTCGACCAGGTGCGCGTCATCGAGTTCGATAATCTGGGCCGCGCCCAGACGATCCTTCAGGTGCTGTCCAATCCACAATCGCCGCTGACCAAGCTGCTACAGATGCTGCGAGACAACACCAATCTTCCGCTGCCGAGCCAGAAGCAGGACGGGCAGGGAAATCAGGTCGCCGGCGCCCTTCCCGGCGGTACGGGACTGATCGGATCGGCCGCCGGATCGGCCGCCCAGGTCCTGGAAAAGAACGCGATTGCCGCCGCGCTTGGCGACATGCCATGGCCGGGCACCACGATTACCGACGCCTTCCTGCCGCTGACGCAGCTCGTCGACCCGCAGAACGGACAGAGCGCTCTGACCCGCGTGCAGCAGCTCTTCGGCGATCTCTTCGGCACCGTGTCCGGCATTACCACCGCGCCTCAGCCGTCGGCAGCCGCCTTCTCGTTCGTCTCCCAGCGCGCCAAGAACCCGATCGACGACAGCTTCGCCAAGCTGCGCGCCGAAGCCGCGACACAGCCCGAGCCGGTGCGCACGATGGTCCTGTCGGTCGCCAGTCGCACCTGGCAGATCCTGCTGACCCTGAGCTACGACCACGTCAACAGGCTGTGGCAGCAGGATGTCGTTCCGATCTGCAACGCCGTCCTGACGGATCGCTACCCCTTCACGCCGTCTTCGTCCGAAGACGTCGCGCTGCAGGATTTCGCCGACATCTTCAAGCCGGCCGGCATCATCGATTCCTTCTTTACCGACAACCTGACGCCCTTCATAAACGTGCAGGGTCGCCAGCTCGTCGCCGTGCGGCTGAAGGATTCCAGCATCGGCATCTCGAACAACACGCTGCTGCAGCTGTCGCGTGCCCGCACGATCCGGGACGCCTTCTTCGGGGCGACGGGTACGACGCCGGAGGTGAGGTTCACCGTCGAACCCACCTTCCTGTCGCCGCAGGCGCTGAAATCGACCTTCATGCTCGACGACGAGAGCATCGTCTACCGGCATGGGCCGGTCCGCGCCCAGGACTTTTCGTGGCCGAGCAAGCTCGATGCGAGTACCGCCCGGCTCCGGATAACGCTTCTGGACGGAACATTCGATTCGCTGGAACGGACCGGGACATGGGCCATCTTCCGGCTTCTGAGCGCCTCGGGCCTGTCGAATGCGCGGGGACAGGACCAGTTCGGCTTCTCCATCGAACAGAATGAGGCGCGGGCCGGCTTTCGCCTGAAGGCGAACAGCGTCACCAATCCGTTCAACCTCGGACTATATTCGTCGTTCCGCTGTCCGCCGGCGCTGTAGATGACCGTGAAGGGATACTTCGGCAAACTCCCCTCGGCCCGGGACTTCGTCTTTCAGGGTCTGCCGACGCGGCTGACCGTTTTCTGGGCCGACCACATGGCCGGTTGGCTCACTGCCGGGCGCAGGACGGGCGGCGACTGGAAAACCCGTTTCCTGACGTCGCCGGTCTGGCGATTCGTGATCCCGCCGGGTCTCGCCGGTCCGCAGGGCTGGGTCGGGTTGCTGGCCGGATCCGTCGATGCGGTCGGCCGCGAGTTTCCCTTCACCGTGATGATCGAGGCCGCCATTGATACCGCCACGGCCCAGCCCGTCGGCGATCTCGATCCGCACTTCGACGCGATCGAGGATAGCCTGCTCGAGTTTCTCGAAGGTCAGGTAGGCGAGATGGCCCTCCTGCAGGCGATAGAGAAGGCGGCGTTGGCCGTGCAGGCATCGACGGCCGGCCCCGCCCCGGAGCAGGCTCAAACGCTGCTCGTGCCGACGGATGATGAAGACGCGTTATGCGTGACTGGCTGGCGTCACGGCGCGATTCTTGCGGAAGGGATCGCCCACAGCTGGGCGTCACCGAACGGCAGCGGTTCGCCCGCACCTTTGTGCCTTTGGTGGCACGAAGGTATAGCTGGCCGGGACGCGGAGTTTTGCGTGACCAGGGGCATCCCGGCACCCGCCAGCACGCCTCCGTTCTTCCTCGGTGCCTGGCGACATCACGGCTGGTCGCTGCGTACCGTCGGCAGCCGGTAACTGGGCCGGGACGAGGACACGTCATGCCGGACCGGCCGTATCAGATTGAAGCCGAAGCCGCCTCGCGCCGCGGCACCCGCCACGGCACCAATGAAGACGCGTATCTCGCCCATACCGCTGCGGGCCTGTTCTGCGTCGCCGATGGCATGGGCGGGCACAGGGACGGCCATATCGCCAGCAATGCGATTGTCTCGATCCTCGAGCGTACACTGGATCCCGGAGCCTCCTTCGAGGAACAGGTCGAGATCACCACGCGGGCGATCACCGGGATCAACGCCTCTCTCTACCGGCAGAGCCGCGAAAACCCTCAACTCGGGATATCGGGCTCGACCGTTTTGTCGCTGATCGTCGGCGACGGCTACGCCTGCTGCTTGTGGGTGGGGGACTCGCGCCTTTACCTGTTTCGGGATGGGAGCCTGTATCTCGTGTCCGAGGATCACGCCGAGGCGGGCGGAATGCTGACGAAGGCGGTCGGCTCCGCGTCCGGGCTCGAGGTCGACCGGCGCGTTCTGGAAACACGGCCCGGTGATATCTTCCTGTTGTGCAGCGATGGTCTTCTGAAGGGCATGGACGAAGAAGAACTCGCGAATTTGCTCGGCGGATCGGGCGAGGCTCTCACCGACCGTCTGCTGGCCAAGGCCATCACCGGCGGATCGACGGACGACATAACGGTGATCCTCGTATGGATCGGCGAGCGTGACGGTTGACCCCCAGGCAAAGACCGCGACGTCGCGCAAGGTGCCGGCGCAGCGCACACCGGAGATCCGACCCGGCGCGATCATTCGCGACCGGTTCGAGCTGATCGCGGAAGTGGGCCGCGGCGGGTTGTCGTCGGTCTACAAAGCGCGCGATCTCGTGGCCGCGGATGCCGGCCTGCACGATCCGATCGTCGCGCTCAAGATCGTCGTTGCAGCCCCGTCGTCCGATCCCGACATCATCTCGCTGATGCATCGCGAGGCGCGGCGCCTGCGCGAATTGGTCCATCCCAACATCGTACGCGTCTTCGATATGGATGTGCAGGGCGACGCGCACTTCATGATCATGGATTTCCTAGACGGGCGATCGCTGGCGCAGGCGCTCCGCGACGCGCCAGAGAAACGCCTAGACACCGCACAGGTGGACCGGCTGGTGACAGACGTATCGGCGGCGCTCGCCTTCGCCCACTCGCGCAATATCATTCACGCCGACCTGAAGCCCGGAAACGTCTTCATCGAGCGGACCGGCCATGTGAAGCTGATTGACTTCAATATCGCCTACCCCGCAGCCCGTCCCGCCAAGATCACCGAGGAGGACACGGTCCAGATCCTGGGACGGCTCGGCGCGGTGACACCGATCTATGCCTCACCGCAGCGTCTGACCGGCGCCGAGCCGACGGAAGGCGACGACGTCTATTCCCTTGCTGTCCTAACCTATATCGCGATCACCGGCGAACGCCCGTTCGGCAAGAAGACGGCGAAAGACGCGCTAAGGGAAGAGCTTGCGCCGGAGCGGCCAGAAGGCCTGTCGCGCGCGCGCTGGAACGCCCTGCGCCGCGGCCTCTCGCTGGACGACGGCCTGCGGACGCCGACCGTGACGCGCTTCGCCGACGAGTTTACCCAGACCAGCGCCCTGTCGCGCATGAAGCGGCTGATAGACTGACGGTACTCTCGCGGCCTGTTCTTAGACCGAAACCTGAAATTCGAAACGGCGTGTCGTCGCCAGGCCTTCGGGAAGCGTGACGGCGATATCGAGCAGCGGCAGCCCTTCATCGTCCGCGACTAGGTCGACCGTGCACTTCGGTCCACCCGCCATGGACTCAAGACACGCCGCCAGGCGATCCTTCGCCTGACCGGCTTTTTCGGCGTCGCCCAGGTCCGCGGCCATCACCTCTGCAAGGACCCCCTGCAGCACCTGATTGAGTCGCGCCACGACGAGCCGGCTTTCTAGCCCCCTATGCGCGGCCTGATCCTTGCCCGGACCGGCAATCGTCGGCGTCCGCACGGGCCGGACGCTGTCACGATCGGCGCGGCCGGTCAGCGTCGCGATGCCGGCCGAGGACAGCGACGCAGCGCAGTCGTCGGTCATGAATACGCGAGTAGAGTGAGCTATCTCCCGCCCCCGTACCCTATGGGTCGCGACGGCAAAACCACTCGGTTCCATTCCGGTGTCGGGATGTAGTCCTGGCCAGCCGCGTGTTACCACGTCTTTCACGATGACGATCGAAGCGATGAACGTTGCGGGATAATAATACGCCGGCGTATTTTTTGTTGCCTCGGCGATGAGGACGTCGTTCCAGAAGAGCCCGAGATTTGCTGCGGCGCTGTGGCCGCGAAGGTCGTTGAACGCTTCGAATCCAGCCACATCTAGAACTTGGTGCGGCGCGTCCATTTTGACCAAATCTTCGGCGGGAACCCTCGCGAAGTCCTTGGTAAGGGTCGCGAGCGCTACAGTGCCGAACGCTTGCGCTCCGGTCGCCAAGGCTTTAAGCGTCTCAGCCCCGGCGTGCGAGGCGGAGCACCGATCCGCGCATACTATGACGTCAAAATAATCTCGGTTCAGCACACCGTGTTCGTCAGCCAGCAGCGATGTCGCGGCCACCGCGCCTTGTGTGGAAAGCTGGATTAGCGAAATCCTGACGGAACGCTCGCGCGCAGCCGTCGCCAGCAGAAGACGCAGGCCGTGCCAGTTCTCGACGACTTGCCGTAGCCGTTCGTCTTCGAGGAAAAGTCTCCCCTGCTCAGCGAGCGCGGCGGCCGCGGGCGTGTTGCTCGCAAGGTCCGTTGTCCTTGCCTGACGGTCCGATCTTTGCGACGTCTCAGCAATGAACGCCGAGATTAACGCGGACGCATCTGCGTCGGACTTTCGCTGCGCATCTGGCGCATCGATCAGTTCGAACAGAGCGTCCAGGCCATCGCCGGCCGGTTCGGAAGGGGGACCGCTCTTGGGCGAAGGCACTAGCCTGGCAGGAGTTGGCGCGTGGCCGGGCTTTGCCGCAGACAACGCGTCGAAGCGCTGCCCGTGCGAAGCAAGGTTTCCGCTCTTCAGTGCCTCCTGGGCCACTCGGATATGATTAAACTGCCCGACGAGAGCATCCGGTCGCAGATCCTTCAGGCTGGACAGACGAACTGTCTCCGACACAGTCGTTGGCAACGACCCGAGACGGTTCTCTACCTCAACCGAGATCGACGGTTGCCAAGCAGAGAGCAGCTCCGCTGTATCGCGACCGGACAGGCGATGAAGCACTGGCTCATCCCGTAGCCCGAAATCGCCGGCGACGAGAATGCGATAGGGCGGTGGCTCCGTCGTCGCGGGTGCGGCATGCTCCGTGGGTTCGACCCCCACCGAGACGGTCTTTATCCTGGACGGCGTGTCGTCGCTCGACATGACCCTCTCCTAGTATCGGGTATTGAGAACGGTCGGCATCGCGTCAATTGCCAGAAATGCCTTTGTCTCCCGGTCGAGCACAATCCGCCCGTTCACTTCATATCCCTGCGCCGTATCGGCCGCATGACCCGTCACTTCGAAGACGATGACGTCGCGCGTCCCCTGTTTCTTCGCTTCGGCCGGCGTGACACGCAGATCGACGGCCAGTTTGCCACCGTTGCCCATCACCATGTCGGCGCGCCCCAACGGGCATGTTTCTGACGTCCCGTTGACGAAAACCTGTGCGGCTCGGTTGCGCAGGTAGTCGTATAGCGCGGCGCGCAACGGATCGGGTTCCCGGGTCTGAGGCCGCCAGGATGTCATGTCAGGTCCCCATGACGGCGTCGCGCGACACCGCAGTCTTGTCGGTATCGGTCGAATGATGCGAAGGGCGATCCGACACGGCTCTCAAAAGCGTCAGGATCGTAGACCTCATCTCGGGAAGCAACCGAGCCCAGTGCCCGAATGCCGGCGCTGGCAAGACCGATATCGAGGGATACCAGGATGCACTCCCGTTCTCGGCATGCCAGTACCAAGGTGCATTCGGCAACGTCAGAACGCCTCCCGGCCGTCCCATAGCCCCGGCCAGGTGCAACGGAATGCCGTCCGGCCCAACAATCGCATCCGTCTCGGCAAGCACGGCGGCGAGGTCGCCGAGCGACTGGAAATGCACCCCCGCATCAATTACATCCGGCCACGCCGAGAGTTGGTGCCGGGCCTCGTCCCATTGAACGCTGACCAATGTCCCCTCGAAACCGTCGAGCACCGGGCCGAGATCGTCCAGCATCAAGCCGGGCCGGTTCACATCCCAGCTAATGGCGACAAGCGGTCGCGGTAATCGGGCAAGCGACCGCTGCCACAGATCGCGGCGGGCCTGCGGTGCCATGACGTAGGGAATCGGCTTCGACAGACCGGCCGGATCGCATCGCGTCGCCAGAACGGCCGACAGCGGCAGCGTTACCGTGGCCGGCTGGTCGGCATTGTCCGGGTCGTCGCGCAGCGGTGCGTCGCTGGCCACGAACGAAACGCCATCTGCCAGCCCGACGAGCTGTCCATATCCGCCCAGACCGAAGACCCGTTCACATCGGCTTTGTTGGCCGACAAAGCGCGACAGGACGAAGGCCTCCAGACTGCTCATGCCCGGTTCTATGACGTGATCGACGGCTGTATCGGGATCCGGGAGGTCCCGGTCGTCGAACAGCTCCGCAAGGGCCTCATGCCAGCCGAGCGTCAGCCGACAGTCGAGCAACAATGCCCGCGCCTGCTGCCGGGCGCTTTCGCACAGGGCCTGCTGCCTCTCCCAGAGCGGCGCAACGAGCCGTAGAGCGGTTCCGGTTTCGCCGGCTACACGATAGGCCGCCGCAAGTGTCGTAAGAGCCGCGGCGCGGTCGCTATGCTGCTTTGCGATGGGGGCGAATTCAGCGAGCGCGGCCTTTGCCTCGCCGCGATAGGTCATCACCCGCAAGTAACTCGACCATGCGGGAAGGAATTGCGGAAACAGGGCAACGGCCCGCTTCGCGAACCGCTGCGCCTCGCTCAGTTCGCCCAGCGCGAATAGCGTATCCGCCAGACGCAGGACATTGACCGGGTCGGCGGGATCGACGAGATAGGCGCGTTCGAGGAAAGGCAGCGCCTTGGCGTGGTCGCCGAGACCGGCGAGCCGGGCACCGACAAGCGCCAGGAAGGCCGGCCGGTCAATATCCTGATCCAGTGCACGCTGCGCGAGCTCCAGCGCGGGACCGGCCAAATTGTATGCAGCATATACTTCCGACAACGCCGCAAGCAGTTCCGGATCGTCGACATTTACGTCCAACGCCGCCTGCAGCAACCGTTCCGCCTCCGCCGGATCACCGGCCTGCAAGCAAAACGTCGCCTTTATTCGGCAACTGTCGGCATGGCGCGGATCGATGGTGAGCGCCTGATCGACCGCGACTTCAGCTGTATCGGCCTTCTCGGCCGCCAGGGCGATGGCCGCGAGTTGGCATAGCGCATCCGGATCGCCCGCGCTGCGCCCTGCCGCATCGCGCGCCAGCGCCAGCGCCTGCTCCCACTCGCCCCGTTGCACCAGAATGCCCGACATGCCCTTCAGGGCGTCGGCGTTGCCTGGGCTTAAGTCCAGAACACTCTCATAAAGGATTGCAGCGCTGTCCGCCCGACCGGCGTCCAGGTGATCCTTGGCGGCTTTCAGCCGGTCTTCGACAAGCAGCATGGATGCCGCTCCTTCACGGATCGCTAGCCGACGCTGACACGTGTCGCGTCGAGGCGCACATCCTGCTTTGCGGTTATCATCGATATTTCGCTGTTTTGTGTCGCCACCTTGTCGATCTCCTGCACGAGCAGGCCGGTCTTCAACGTGTCGACCTCTTCGACGACGGCCGTGCGGGTGGCAACCTTGGTTGTGATCGTCCGCGCTCCCACGGTCTTGTCGACGATGCTTTCCAGCACCTTCCGGAAGCTGCTGGTCAGAGCTTCTCCGGTCTGGCTGATCGTCCTCGCAAAGAAGTTGATCTCGCGAGCCGCGACATCCACTTTTGCCGCCTTGAGCTCAAGCCGCTTGCCCGCCCGCAAGGTAACTGCCCCCGCACCCGGTACGGATACCTGCGCGGCCCGCGCGGGATCGCGCTCAAGCACAGCCAGGATATGTGACTCTGAGCCTGCCGAATAGACGAGCACCCGGTCGCCGATGGCCGGCGCCAGGAGACAGCTCGCTGCCTGCACCGCGTGCACCCGTCGGCTGTCCTCCAGTTCGATACTGGCCTCCGTTTCTGTCAGGAACGCCTTGACCCGGCCGGCACCCAGGCCTCCAGCGCCAAGCGCCATCCCGGGCCCAGACGTATCCGCTTGCCGTTGTGCGCCTTCGGCAGGCAAAACATCGGCCTTCGTCTCTACCATCGTGATTGTCTCCGCGACATGTTGGAGCCGCCGCATGGATACCGATTGGCTCACATGTGACATGACAGGGCTCGCGTTCTAACTTCCGGACCGCCACTTTCGACCGCGATACCGGAGGTTCCGACATCGAGGGTTTTGGCGCGAACCCGCACGGCCGCATTCTCGACTTCAGTACCGGCGTTCTCGACTTCGACCACATCCGACTCGACCTTCGCCGCTGTGCTCTTAAGGGTCCAGGCACCAACGGACACTTTCCCCTCCTTGAACTCGATCTTCCGCATGTAGAAATCGAATTTGAAGAGTCCGAAATCGAACTTGAGCGTCCAGTACTTGAACTTGCCCAGCAAATCGATCTGCGTGTCGATGGCGGCCCGGATCGAGATGGTCGCCCCGATCCAGATATGGAACTTCCCCCCCAGAATGATCTGGTTGATACGCCCCATCTGGATCTTGAACTCGTCGGCCTGGAAGTACGTGTACTTATCGTCTTTCACGACTTCGGTGCTTTTTCCGAAGCAGTTTCGAGTCTCGTTCTGGGACGTGATATCGACATCGCCCTTGCCGCCGTCGGCAGACAGGACAATGTTTTTTTCGTTGCCCGTCCGCAACTCGATTTCGTCCTCGGACGAAACAACAATCCTACCCGCGGTTTCGACCGTCAGCGCGTCGTCGACGTCTACATGCATCGCACCGACGCTTTGGATATAGGTCTTCTCGCCGGCACGGATCAGGATATTGCCGTCGGCCGAAAGAAGTATGCCCTTCGAACTGTTCGAGAACGCCGGCCCGTCGTCCGCCCCGACACCCTCCGTGCCTGCCGCCACGAGGACGCTACCGTCTATACTTCCGTCGCCCGACGCGGCGACAGGGTCGCTGTCTGCGTCGTTCATGAACTGGGCCGGATAGAAGCCCTCCAAATCATTTCGGCTCGCCGTCGCCTCCAGGTCCGAGTAGCCGCCGAGTCGCAGAAGAGCGCCGGGAACATCGGCGTCATCGTCGGTCGATAACGTGTCGGCGCCGCAGTTCGCCGGCACGAAGAAATACGTGTGGGCCGTCTGGTAAGATGTCCCTTCGGAGATGCTTGCGTTCGTGCTCATGGGAGGCTTTCCGATAGACCGCTTGTCTGGCAACGACGAGACGACCGCCACGCCGAGTCCACGAAGAAACACGATTTTCGTGACTGTTTTGTGCGAAGCGATGTCCTGACGCAGCGCCGGGTGCACGGGCTCTATGTCCTGACCCGACCGGCATCACATGTAGCTGGTGACACCGTTGGTCTCGCTTTTGACGCCCTTGCTATTCGACTCGACACCGGCTTGCATGGTCCCGATGGCAGCCTGCACGGTCCTGATGATGTCGGCGTCCCCGTGAAGGGGATTGATCGACCATTGGATCTCGTCCTGCTTCACCTCAGCGACCTTCTTCTTCAACGTCCAGGCGCCGACTGAAACCTTGCCTTCTTTGAACTCAATTTTCTTCATGTAGAAATCGAATTTGAAGAGTCCGAAATCGAACTTGAGCGTCCAGTACTTGAACTTGCCCAGCAAATCGATCTGCGTGTCGATGGCCGCCCGGATCGAAATGGTCGCCCCGATCCAGATATGGAACTTCCCTCCCAGAATGATCTGATTGATGCGCCCCATCTGGATCTTAAATTCGTCGGCCTGGAAGTATGTGTACTTGTCGCTCGTCACCACGTCGGTACTGGTTCCGAAGCATTTTCTCTGGCTGTTGTTGGAAACCTCCTCCAGGTCCGCGTTACCGGCATCGGCGCTGATGTAGATGTTCTTGTCGGTCACGGCGCCCTGATCGTCCGTCGAGTAGGTAATGCCCGACGCTCTGCCTGTTTCCAGCGTGATCGCCAGCCCGGATTTGACGGTGACCTGATCGTCGACAGTGATGGTCAGCGCATCATCGACATCGACATCCATCGCCCCGACACTCTGGACATAGGTCTTTTCGCCCGACCGGATGAGGATATTCCCGGCGGCCGACAGCAGGATGCCCTTCGACGTATTCGCGTAGGTGGTGACATTGGTGTTCGGGTCCGTGCTGCTTGCCTCGCCGCCGCTGCCGGCGGCGTAGAAGACATCCTTCTCGAGCGTCGGAGATGAGGCGGTATTGACCTGGCTGTCAGAATTGATGTCTGTGCGGTATTGCGCCGGATAGAACTTGTCCAGATCACTATCGCTCGCCGCAGCTTCAAGATCCGAATAGCCGCCGAGCCGGAGGATCGCGCCGGGCGTATTCGTATCATCGTTCGCGCTGATCTGGCTGGATCCGAAGTCCGACGGCACAAAGAAGTAGGTGTGCGCTGTCTGGTACGAAACGCCTTCCGAAACGCTTGCGCTTGTGCTCATGACGCCCCCTCTCTTCTCTTGTTTCCAGCGTTCCGGCCGGGCTAGGCCGCGCCGTCGCAGATCTGGAAGACAATACCGCTGGACGTCTTCGTACGCTGCGCGACGTTCGCATTGCCTTCAGTGACCGGATTGGTTTGCTCGGCGTTCGATACCGCCCCGAGGATGATCGGCCGGTCAGGATCGCCGTGCAGGAAGCCGAGCACGACCTCCGTGCCGATGAGCAACGTGGAATGCGTGCCGTGGCCGTCGCCACCGCCATACGGTTCCACCTTGCGCACGAAGCAACTCGCCTTGCCATCCTTGAGGGAGCTCTCCTCGGCCTGCAGACGCACCTTGTAACGTCCGTGTTCATCCAGTTCCGCGCGTTTACCTTCGCTCTCTCCGTCGATGAACCCGGTCATGTAACCGCTGGCGATCGGCTTTGGCGTTCGCATGGCCCGCCGATACTCCATATCGAACGGTACACAGACGAAGCGGTTGCGGTAGGGCGTCGGAACGATATCCTTCGCGCTGAGTCCGACCGGAGTCTGCTCGGTGATTTCGTGCTCGACCTCCGTCACCACGTAGGTCTGTTCGAGATCCCTGATCGGATGGTCCTTGAGCTGAAAGAAGACACCGGGCCTGAGCAACGGGATGTTGCTGCGCCCCTCGTAGGTGACCCGACCGGCCTGTAGCGCCTCTACCCGCCTCTTCGCCAGGAACTGGCCCTCCGAGGTGGTGCGGTAGTTCTCGTAGTAGTCGACCCGCAGCCCCTGCCCCTGAAACGGAGCGTTCTCGGTCACGGTCAGATCGACGTTCGGCGTTTCGTCGTTGTACTCGCGAAACTGGACAGCCCCGGACTGGGCCGCGTAGACCGCGTTGAAGGAGCGAATCGAGAACTCGACCGCTTGGCTTCCGTGTGCATCGAGCCGAAAAGGGATCTCCTCGGAAATGTCACGCCCGCCGAGCCTGCGGAAATGCTCCTTGCGGTCGCAGAACAGGACTTTTTCGCGGTCGCCGTCGTGATCGAAGAAGAAATAGATCCCGAACCGCTCGCACTGGCGCGACAGGAAGTCGAAATCGCTTTCGCAATACTGCATGACGAAATCGAGCATGGGGTAGCTCGATTTGTCGACCAGCATGTCGTGCCGGATGACGCGCGAAATGCGGCTCGCCGCAGTGTTGGATCCGGATTTCGCGTCGTTCAGTTCGCTTTCGATGATATCGACGACGGTCACGTCCTGATCGGTTCCGTAGACCTGATTCTGCGCGTTAAACCGCAACATCGCCAGTTCCGGCATCAGTACGAACCGGTAGCAGAACTCCCGATTGGCAGTGGGATCCAGCGTCTGCGCCGACGCGATTACGCCGTGCACAACAGCAATCTCGTCGACGACAACGATTTCCAGCTTCGCCGCTTTGCCGAGCATCGAGTCGAGGTCGAGCGTGTCCCGCGAGATCACATCGACGGTGAACTCGTACGCCTCCCCGATCGCTTCGCGGCCGACGGCCCGTTCGGCAAAGATATCGTCCTTGCTCTTGCCCGGAAGCGTCAGGGTGATTTCCTGCCTGCTGTCGGCGGTGCTCATGGTTTCTAGCCTCGGGTCTTGGGTTGCCGCGTCATCATCAGAGAACGACTAGCCGGATCTGGGTCGGCGTCCCGATACCGAATGAGTTCTTCGGGCCGACGCCATTATTGGCGGTCATGTGTGTCAGGGCGCAGGTTGCGGGGGCGCACTGCACAATGAATTTAGGCGAAGCCAGCACATTGCCGCTGGGACCGCACGGGACCCCCGACAGGGCGCCCGGCCCGGGGCCGGCAATCGACGTTGGCGACATGTTGAAGAGCGTATGCCCCGGCATGCAGGACAGCAGGAACCGGAAGCATGTGGCCAGAAAGGTGATCCGCATCGCCATGCAGAACAGCGGGAACGGAACGGGCCCAACCGGTGTCGCCTGCAGATAGACATCCGGGGCGGAGAAGTTCATTCCCGGTACGGGGCCTTGGGAATTCATGAAAGCCATGGCGATCACCTTGATTGGTTCGGGTCGTCGTCGAGCGCGACCACGTGCGGCGAATAGAGTTCACCGATCGCGCGGTCCTGATCGGTATCGAAGGAACTGCCGGAGATGCCGAGGAGTAGGGCGCCTTCGCGTTTCGCCGCATGCAACTTTGTGTTGTGGAAGGCAGACGCCGAAAGGTTTGCACGCGTAAGGTCTGCATGCGACATCTCCGCCTGCCTGAGGTCGCACTGCTCTAATCGTGCCGCCGTCGAGTCGGCGCCGGTGAAGGCGGCCGAGAACAGTTGCGATCCTGACAGGTTCGCGCCGCGCAGGCTCGCCTCGGCGAAATTCGCCATCCAGAAGGCGCTGCCCGACAGATCGACACCGTCGAGTTTACTCTTGTTGAAACCCGCCGTGTTCGCCTGGACACCTTTCAGTGAGGCCCCGGTAAAATCGCACTCGGTGAAGATCGAGCCTTCCAGCGTCGCACCGTCTAGAACGGTGCCGCGCAGGGTCGCCTGATAAAAAGTGCATCGCTGCCACGTCTGGCCGGACAGGTCCATCCCCGAAAGGTTCGCCTCGCAGAAGGCCCCCGTATCGATGTGGGTCCCGGTCACATCGACCACACGCAGGTCAGCCTTCGTCATAAGCGTGCTCGACAGCACAGCACTGCCAAAAGATAGATCGTCGACGCGGCAGTCGAGGAACGCGGAACGGTTGGCGGCGACGTCGCGAAAATCTGCGCCGCTTAACTCGGCGGCGACGAACGAACACTGATCGAGCGCGCCACCCTGTGCCTCGAACGCGGGCGCCGTGCAACCTACGAGCTGTACGCGTTCCAGTTCACAGTCACGCATGTCGGCGCCGGCCATGATACACTCGACGAACGATGTCCCCTTTAGAATCGCCTCGCTGAAGACCGTTTTTGACAGATCACATCTGACGAAAGTCGTGCCGGAGGCGTTGGCGCCGGAAAAGTCGCATTCTGCGAAATCGCACATCACGAAGGTCGCACCCGCGAGATTGGTCCTCTCGGCCGGCAGACCGCGCGCCGTCTTGTTCATCACGACCTGCTTGCGCTCGACGTATTCGCGGATCTCGTCAAAATCGATGGGAACCTGGGGCGGCATCTCAGGCATGGGCCGGCAGCTCCAACATCGTCATGGCCAGGTTGGCGCCGGACAGGTCACAACTGCCTAGCTTTGTCTCGAGCAGGTTGGCGGAGTACAAATTGGCACCCCGCAACGAAGCGCGCCTCAAGTCCGTCTTGAACAGGGAGGCCGAAAACAGGTTGGCCGCGAACAGGTCACTGTCGATCAGGATGCTCTTGTTGAATTGGGACTCCCTGAAGGAGCCGGCGCGCAGGTCCGCTGCCGTCATGGCGCAATCGTTGAACAGGCATCCATGAACGCGCGCGCGCAGGAAGCAGGATTCGTCGAGCTTCGCCGTCAGCCAGGACGATTCGTCTGCCGAGATCCCGTCGAAACGGCTTCGCGTCAGATCGTTGGTTCCCATGAAGCACACCGATCGGAACGTCGCACCGGAAAACACCGCACCCCGAGCATCCGCGTCGGCGATCGCGATCCGGTCGAGACTGCAGTCCGTGAAGCTGGCATTCTTCAAGGATAGCGCTATCAAGGATGATCGTTCGAGCTGAACGCGATCCATCATCAGGCCGTCGGCTCGCCCCTTGAGCACTTGCAGGTCGGCGATCAAAGAACCGCCGAAATCGGCGTTATCCAGGGTGCAGTCGATCAACACACACTGTGTAAGCCGCACTTCGCGTGCCGACATTTCCGAAAAGTCCGTCTCGATGACCGTGCAGCCAGCCAGCCTGCAGCCATCAAGACGAGTCCCTCTAAGAGAAGCCCTGGAGATATTGGCCTTGTCGAGAGAGGCGCCGGTGAAATCCGCGCCATCGAGCGTAGCCCCGGCGAAAACGGCTCCGTCGAGATTGGCTCCCTCGAAGGTCGCGCCCGTCAGGTCTGCCTGTTCGAATAACGTTGCCGAAAGATCGCGGCCCCTGAGATCGACCCCGCGCAGGTCCGCACCCGCCAGATCCGCGCCCTTGAAATCGTGCCCGCGGGACAGGTTCTCCCGGACGAAGTCACCGAAGCGCTGCGCGACGCCCTGCTTGAAGGCATCGCTCGGAAAGATCGCCATCGGCGAGGACTGTCTTGCCGTCAGCATAACGGCGGCGACCTCGTCTTCGGCCTCGTCGAGCCTGCCACCGATTGAGGCCATGGCCGTCCCTATACGCTCGCGGAGCGGTCGCGCGGCTTCCTCAGGATCCGGCGTCGGTGCCATCGCATTTGTTCGGGCGATCAGATCGCGAAGCGGGTCGCCGTCTGGATCGTCGCTGATCAGATGTGGCACGATCTTCCGAATTTTTTCCCCTGCATCGCCAGCCCCGTCTCGGATCGCGGCCTCGTCGATATCCAACGGAACAGCATCGAATATGTCGCCGAGGTCTGGCGAATTCTGTTTGCCCGGCGCCGCGGGCCCATCCAGCACCGACTGCACGGCCGCGCCGAGTCCATCCGTTGCGTCACCGGGGAACTCCGGCTGATCCAGGCCGTCGAGGGATATATCGGCAAACGCCTCTCGTGCCTGATGCAGGAGCGACCCCTCCGGCAGACCCAATGCCCGCGCACAGGCGCGCTGGAATTGCTCCTCGCTCGCGGCCGCGTCGTCTTCATCGATGCCGTCGATCCCATCGAGGACCTTGCCGAGTACGGACCACGCCTCGTCGAAGCCCTCGCCGGCCACATTGCGGTTCAGCGACGCGAAGGGATCTTCGAGGTCGCCGGTCAGGCTCTCCAGTTGCGCGAATCCGCCGGCGACCTCGCCATCGATCGCTAGGTCGGGGAACCGATCCATGTGAGCATCATCAACGATCGGCTTCCGAACAAAATCGCTGAGCATCGACGGCGGGGTCGACTTGACGATCGCGCGGCGCTGCAACTCGGCCTTCGCGAGTTCCTTGTCCGATTTTTCCATCAGGGCGACTCGGAGGGCTTCCACGTCGTCTATGATCTCTGCGATATCGACGTCGCCGCATTCGATCTCCTCGCTCGTCGGCATGGCAACGAGGGGAAGCTCGTCGACGATATCCATGTACGGCGGCGGCACGATAGACGGGGGCATCCCCATCGCCTCGACCTCCTTACGCGCCGACCATGCGGCATTCTCCATGAAATCGATGCGATCCTGCCGCGCCCGTTCGAGCTTCGCCTGCCGCTTGCTGCTGATGATCGAAGGATCGACCTCGGGCATGAGCTGGAAGTCCGACAATGCGTGCTTGTGCGCCTCGTCAGGCGCGCTGCGCAGACGATAGACATTGAGGTAGTAATCCTGCGGCCGCGACGCGTCCTCCGCGTGTTCGGCCGCAAGCATGACCGCCTTGATGTCCTCGCCGAACCGGTCTTCTCCCCGGATCAGGCCGTGATACGAGACGATCGCCTTTGTGACGTTCGGAAACAGGGTCACGGTATCGCAGGCCAGCCGGATTTCGTGAAAACCGTCGTCAGCCAGACTTTGATAGAATCCGCGTAGTCGCAGGTTCGGTAGCCGTCCGCCGATGATCCCTTCGCCGCGCGACATCCCCGCCACGCTGAAGGCTTCGTTGCCTTCGAAATGGCCATCAATCCGCTGGTCGGCCGGCGCGTCGCAATGAAACAGCGGATTGAAATCTTCCGGTTTCAGCGGCGAAACGTTTTTGGTCCAGTGCTGATCATAGGTGCCGGCGTAGCGCAGGCGCTGCGGATCATCGAGCGCCAGCGGACCGAAATGGGCCGGTGCGGGCGCATCGTCGATCGAGCGGATCAGCCGATTGGCGCCTTCGATATTCGGCAGCGGCGCGTCGTACCCGGAATCGACAATCTGGCGCGCGTTATGGCCCCGCCCGCGCGGATTGAGCTTGAAGTCCGGGCCGCCGAAGGCGCGCGTCTCGTCGATCGGCATCCGGTCGAACGGCATCGCCTCGAGCATCTCGATGCCTCGGTCGGTTCGCCGCCACGCTCGGTCACCGAACACGGCGAGGGACTTCTCGATCGACCCAAGCCGGGCCAGCACGCGACATCCGGTTATCGGACGGTCGCCTGGCGCCAGCGCCGCGCCAGCGACGATAAGTTCAGCTCTCGGCTTGACTTGGCACTTGTCGAACAGGCTTCCCTGCGGCATCTGCTCGGCGACGAGCGGCCACAGCGCCTGGTCGGTCAGCAGGCGGCGGGGATCGGCGAAATCGAATAGGATATGCGCGGATACGGTCGTGATGCCGCCGTATCCACCATTGCTTCCGGGCGCGACCTCGGTCTGCATGGCGAACGCGATGCGCGACGGCTTGTAGATCGCTGGCACGGTTCTCCCCTTCCTTCGCGCGAATGTCTGCCGCTTGGCCGACCGTACGGACCAGCACCGAATTGCGTGGCGCCAGTACCACACCCCCCGACTGACGGGGTCAATTCCAGAAAAACTGCGCAGTCACGGCCATGTCACACTGCGCGGCCGCGAAAAACGCAATGGAATCAAGCGACCGTATTTTCCGCTACGTCATCCGACCGACCAGTCGAAGCGCAAGATGTGCGCAAAGCGCCGAAATCAGGTGGAAGAAAAGATTACGCCATCACATCGATTGAGAAGAAAACCGCACAGATAACTACGCCGATTTACAGTAGTAATAGAGTGATAAAATATTGAAAACAAACGCTTTTGCAGAATGGCCAGAACGTTGGCATCCCACTTGCTGACAAGGGGAGCGGCGCTCATGAAGCGCCAGTCGATCACCCCAAACCGCATCTGGAGGATATCATGGCTAGCATCGGGTACATCACAATCGACAAGGCCGGCGAAAATCTCACTGAAGGCGCGTCCGACAAGCCGTCGCTCGGCGCCGCGTGGGACGAGGATCATGTCGACGAGTCGAAAGTCTTCGCCTTCGAGAGCGGCGCTCTTATCGCCGTCGATCCGAATACCGGCAATCTCGACGGCCCGCGCCGTCGCCAGCCGGTGAAAGTCGTCAAGGCGCTCGACAAGGCTTCGCCGAAGCTCTGGGACCTGATGGGTCGCCAGGAAGATGGCTCCGACGTCACCATCACGCTGAAACTGTTCCACATGGGCGTCGGCCAGCGCGAGCATTGCTACACGATCGAGTGGAAAAACTGCATCTTCGTCGAGGGCAAAACTGTCCTTCCCGATGTCAACGACTCCGCCACAGATGGCACGCCGCTGCTCGAGGAGTGGTCCTTCATCTACTCCGAGGCCAACTGGACGCACGAAACCGGCGGCACCTCGGGCAGCTACACCTACAACAAACAGAGCTGACAAAAGCGACGCGACACGTCCGCCCCGGATCGGGGTGGTGACCGACATGGCCGCTCCCGCACACGCGGGAGCGGCTTATTCATGGCATTCACGGGCTTTCCCCCAGCCTCCACAAAACTGCAACACCAGTGTCACGGGAGTTGGATAGTCGAAGGCTTGGCGGCGTGGCCCGCCGAGCCGAATTTGCGCACACACCGGGGTTGGGGGATTTCGAACGGTGGTCGATCTGGACCTTCGTCGCCTGATCGGGCGACTCAATACCTATTCGCGACGGTCTCTGGAGTCCGCTGCCGGTCTGGCCGTTTCACGCGGCCACTATGAAGTCGCCATCGAACATGTGCTACTCGTCTTCGTCGAGGACAGTCAGCACGACGTCCAGGCCGCGTGCCGCCATTTCGAGGTCGATCCGGCCAACCTGAAACGCGCATTACAGAGCGTCCTCGAAGGCATGCGCAGCGGTAACCAGGGCCGCCCTGTCTTCTCGCCGTTGCTCATCGAGTGGATCACCGACGCCTGGCTGGTGAGTTCCGTCGAACTCGGTCTCGATCAGGCTCGCTCGGGCAGCATGCTTGCAACCGTCTTTTCCAATTCTAACCGGTTCGGCGACGACCGCTGGCTAGACGTTCTCACGAACGTTTCCTTCGAACAATTCAAGAAGGACTTCCGTTCGATCATCGAGGGATCCCAAGAGACGACCGCAGGCGTCGCCGCCGGCCCGTCGGGTTCCGCCGAGAAGGCCGCACCGGGCGGCGATCCCGACAGCGCGCTGGCGAAGTTCTGCACAAACTTTACCGAGCAAGCGCGCGGCGGCAAGATCGACGCGGTGTTCTGCCGGGATCGCGAAATCCAGCAGATGATCGACATCCTCGGCCGGCGTCGCAAGAACAACCCGATCTGCGTCGGCGAGCCGGGCGTCGGCAAGACCGCTGTGGTAGAGGGCCTGGCGCTGAAGATAGCCGAGGGCGACGTTCCCGACTTCCTCAAGGACGTCGAGCTGATCGGCATGGACCTCGGCATGCTGCAGGCCGGCGCCGGCGTGAAGGGCGAGTTCGAGAACCGGCTGAAGGGCATCATCGAAGAGGTGAAGGCCTCGCCTAAGCCCATCGTCCTGTTCATCGACGAAGCGCACATGCTGATCGGCGCCGGCGGGCAGGCCGGCGGCGCGGATGCCGCAAACCTGCTCAAACCCGCGCTCGCGCGCGGAGAGTTGCGCACCGTCGCCGCCACCACTTGGAGCGAATACAAGAAGTACTTCGAGAAAGATCCCGCCCTCGCCCGCCGCTTCCAGCTGGTCAAGCTCGACGAGCCGAGTCCCGACCAAGCGGTGACCATCATGCGCGGACTTCGTGCGGCTTATGAGAAGGCGCACGGCGTCTATATTCGCGACGGCGCGGTCGAGGCGGCAGCCAAATTGTCGGCACGCTATATCTCTGGCCGCCAGCTTCCCGACAAGGCGGTCGACGTCCTGGACACGGCTTGCGCGCGAGTGAAGCTGTCGCTGTCCTCGAAGCCGCCGGTCATCGAGTTGAAGGAAAAGCGCATCGGCGAACTGACCCGCGCTCTAGATGCGCTGAACCGAGATCGCCACTCCGACCCCGGCGATCAGGACCCGCGCATCGCGGAAATCGAATCCGAGATCGAGGCGCTGCAAGCCGAGGTAGCCGAGCTCAATGGTAAGCGCGACCGGGAACGCGCACTCGTCAACCGCATCCTCGAGATCCGCAATCTCCTGGGACTGTCGCTGTCCGACGATGCGACAGCCGCCAAGAATGCCAAAACGACGCAGGCCGAGTCCGCCGAGATCGTCAATACCGAGGCCGGCGAGAGCATCGATACGGAAACCGGCGAGGTGATCGACGAGGACGCGCTGCAGGCCGAATTCGCCGACGCCGCGACCGCGCTGAAGGACCTGCAGAGGGGCTATCCCCTCGTCTCCTTTGAGGTGACGGCGGAGGCCATCGGCCAGGTCATCTCCGACTGGACCGGCATCCCGCTCGGCAACATGATCCGCGACGAGGCGAAATCGATCCTCGAGCTCGCCGAGAACCTCGGTGGCCGCGTCATCGGCCAGGACCAGGCGATCGAAGCGATCGACGACGGCGTGCGTGCGGCGAAGGCCGGCGTCCAGAACCCCGACGCGCCGATGGGCGTGTTTCTGTTTGTCGGCCCCTCCGGCGTCGGCAAGACGGAACTGGCGACCGCCATCGCTGATCAGCTGTTCGGCGGCGAGCGCTTCCTGATCTCCATCAACATGTCGGAGTTCCAGGAGAAGCACACGGTGTCCAAGCTCGTCGGTTCGCCGCCGGGCTACGTCGGCTTTGGCGAGGGCGGCGTATTGACGGAAGCCGTCCGCCAGCGGCCCTATTCGGTCGTACTTCTCGACGAGGTCGAGAAGGCCGACCTGGAGGTCATGAACCTGTTCTACCAGGTCTTCGACAAGGGCGTTCTCTCCGACGGCGAAGGACGCATCGTCGACTTCAAGAACACCATCGTCGTCCTGACCAGCAATCTGGCAACCGACGCCCTGACCGAACTCGGCACGCAGCCCGACCGACCCGAGGCCGGCCAACTCGTCGAGGCAATCCGGCCAATCCTGAGCGCGCATTTCAAGCCAGCCCTGCTGGCCCGCATGCAGATAGTTCCGTTCTACCCGCTGATCGGCGCGCCGCTGGAGAAAATCGTTCGGCTCAAGCTCGGCAAGGTCGGCAAGCGACTGCGCGAGAACCAGAAGCTCGCCTTCGACTATTCCGACGACGTCGTCGCCGCCATAGCCGCCCGCTGCACGGAAGTGGAGACCGGTGCCCGCAATATCGACCACATCGTCAACCGGACGATACTGCCCGAACTCGCCACCGAACTGCTGTCGAACATGGGCGAAGAGGGAACGACCTGGACATCGTTGACAGTGGATGTCGGGGAGGACGGCGCGTTCTCCTACGCACTGTCGTAGGACTCTTCCCGGCGCAACGGGATCACGACAGACGGACGGACGAGAAAGAGAACCGAGCATAGCGATCATCGACAAACACGCGAAGCCGATGACAACCGAAAGCATCTACGAAGATCTGATGGCGCTGACGATCGCTCTGGCGAACGAGCGCAGGATCGAGACATTGATGACGTCGGTCGTCACCGCCGCATTACGGCTGGCCAATGCAGAAGGCGCGGCGATCTTGACCCTCGACCGGCTGGCCCGCCACCTGCACCGCGTCTGTTACCGCTACCGCGGTGTGCCCGAGGGCAGTCAGTCGGATGCTCGGATCCCGATCTACGACAAGAGCCTCCGGCCGGACCTCCACGATCCGCTGGTCTTCTCGATATCGACGGGCTCCAGCGTCAATCTCGCCGACATCGCAAGGGCGCCGGGCTACGACTTCACCAACGTCCGCGCCATGGACCAGGCGATCGGCTTCACCACGAAGTCGCTGGTCGTCGTTCCGCTCGTCGTCCACGAAAGCCGCACGATCGGCGTCCTGCAGCTTGCCAACGTGCACGACTCCCGCGACGATACGCTGGGCGGGCTCGACGCATCCTTGTTGCGACCGCTGCAGAGCTTCGCGGCCTATGCCGCAATCGCGCTTTGGAACGTTCGCCTCGCCGAGGAAAACCAGCGCCTCATCAAGCAGCTCGACCGCCAGAACGAGGAGCTCATCGCCGAGAAGACCCGGCTAATGAGCCGCGCCGTGCGCAAGATGGCGAAGCCGAAGGGCCTCGTCGGCGACAGCCCGCCCATCGACCGGGCCGTGAAGCTCATCGAGCGCGCCGCCGGCTCGTCCGTCCCCATCCTGCTGCGCGGCGAGACGGGCACCGGCAAGGAGATGATGGCGAGCTTCATCCACACCTCCTCGGACCGAACGGCGAAGCCGTTCATCGCGCAGAACTGCGCTGCCCTGCCGGAGACGTTGCTGGAAAGCGAGCTGTTCGGCTACGTGAAGGGCGCCTTCACGGGGGCTGCCACCAATAAGCGCGGCCTCGCCCATGAAGCCGACCAGGGCACGCTGTTCCTCGACGAGATCGGCGATATGCCTTTAAGCCTGCAGGCCAAGGTCCTGCGGCTGCTGCAGGAGGGCGAAGTGCGCCGCGTCGGATCCACCAGGGCCGAATATGTCGACGTGCGCATCGTCGCGGCAACCAACGTCAATCTCGAGGAAAAGATCGAGCAGGGCGAGTTCCGCAAGGATCTCTACTACCGGCTCAACGTCTTCCCGATCCAGGTCCCGCCGCTGCGCGAACGCCCATCCGATATCCCCAAGCTGATCGACCATTTCCTCTCCACCGCCGCAGCCGGCATCGGCCGTCCCGTGCCCGAGCTGACAGCCGAGGCACTTGATACCCTTCTGCGCTGGAGCTATCCCGGCAATGTTCGTGAGCTGAAGAACATAATCGAGCGCGCGATCCTGCTGACCGACCGCGGCCAGTCGATCGGCCGCGATCAGCTCCCGCCGGAGGTCGGCGGCTTCAACGAAAAGCAGACGCCGCAGATGCCGGGTATCATCCCGGAAGGCGACCTGAAAACAATCGTTGGCCGCTACGAGGCTTTGGTGCTCGAGGCGAAACTACGTGAAGTGAATTGGAATCAAAGCCGCGCGGCCCGGAACCTGAACGTCAGCCGCCGCACGATCGTCGAAAAGCTCAACCGCTACGACATCAAGCGCCCTGGATCTGCGCCGCGCACGGATCTGGAAAGACTGGAAAACTGAAGTTTCCGTTGCGACGAAAGGGCAATTCGCGGGACTCCGCTGCCCCCTCGAGCCCTGGCGCGGCGATCAACGCGTTCGTCACCGGCAAGGTGAGTTATGACGCACTCGTGCCTCTGATGAGAGGTTGGAGCGAGTCCGGGACCTACGCGGCTTTGGACATACGCGGCGCCATCAATGCCGCAGTAGAGGAAGGTCGCCTGCCCTTCGATCTCGCCGGTATCCTGCTCGGCCAGTTCCCGGTCGCAAGGGAGACGGCTACCGGCGACACCGAAGAATCGCTCGACGAAGAAACGCTGCCGTATGCGCTGACGTCGTCGCCCGATGACAATACGCGGACGGCGCCACTCGGCGACCATATTCTTGACCGGTCCGCTGAGAAGGGACCATCGCCGGATACATCGTTAATCCCGCCTCTGCCGCCCGAAGCGACACGGCCCGAGACGGAACAACCGCCCCTGCCGCCCCTCCCGCCGGCCAACTCGACCAGCCCGGACGCGGAGTTGCCCGCTTATGACGAAATACGCAGCAAGGTCGACGATGTCGTCCTGTCGGCGCTGATCGGCGAGTTCCAGGGCTTGCGCAAGCCCCGGGACGGCAACGCCGGGCCCCCGGCGCGCGATAAGCGTACCGATGCCCTCGACGGACTACTGACGAACTACAAGAGCGCCCGATTCCGCTCCGACGCACGCCGGGCCGCGCAGGGAGGCGGATCACAGGGGCTGAACCTGCGCCGACGCGACGATTTCGGAAGGCCCCGCGCCGGTGTCGGGTCCATCCTGCGCGACCGTTTTATCCTAGATTCCGAGATCGGCCGCGGCGGCATGGGCATCGTCTTTAAGGCGGTCGACCGCCGCCGGCTCGAGGCAGGCAGCGACCAGCCCTACGTGGCGCTGAAGCTGCTCAACGACGACTTCCGCACAAACGCCTACGCGCTGCAGGTGCTGGAGGCGGAAGCCCGCAAGGCCCAGAGCCTCGCCCATCCGAACGTCGCGACCGTCTACGATTTCGATCGCGACCGGGCGGAGATCTTCATCGTCATGGAACTTCTGACCGGCAAGCCGCTCAGCCGCGTGCTGTCGAATGCAGTGGGACAGGGGCTGCCCGGCCAGCAGGTCGCAACGGTGCTCCGGGGCACGTGCTCGGCAATGTCCTATGCCCACCAGCGCGGCGTTATCCACTCCGACCTGAAGCCCGGTAACATCTTCGTCACCGACGATGGCTCGGTGAAGTTGATCGATTTCGGCCTTGCTGCAGCGACGCTCGCCGGGGGCTTCGACGTCTCGGAACTGGGCGGCCTGACCGAGCCCTACGCAAGCCCCGAGATGTTCCAGGATGCACCACGCGATCCGCGCGACGATATCTTCGCTCTCGGCTGTATCGCCTACCAGCTTCTCACCGGAACGCATCCGTTCGGCATGAAGCCGTCCAGCGAGGCGGCCGAGCGAAACCTGCAGCCGGCACCGGTCCCGGATCTCGATCCGACGGCCTGGGTCGCAATTCTTCAGGCGCTGAACTTCGACCGGGATGCGCGGACGAAAACGGTCGACGACTTCTACCACGGCATCTTTGAAGCCTGAGGTCGTACTCTCAGGCCTCGATTTCGTCGAGGATTGCCTCGATCCCCTGCGAGAAAGCATGGTCGGGCTGCATCGTCCGGATCAGCCCTGTCGATCCGATCCGGACCAGATCGGTCGACAGCGGCAGGACGGCGGCGACAGGGGCGCGATAGCTCGCATAGACCTGCTGGGCGAGATCCTGGAAATCGAAGGCTTCCAGTGCCTTGTTGACGACCAGCAGAAGCTGCGGGACCTCGAGTTTGCGGGCAAGCTCCAGCGTCACGGCGGTACCCTGGTAGTCCTGGATGTCCGGCCTGAGGATCAACATCAGCGTGTCAGAAATCGCGATCGACAGAAGCGTCTCCTCGTTCACGCCCGGATGTGTATCGATCATCAGGTAATCGAGCTCTAGACCGGTACACAAGTCCTGGAAGCCGGTGTTCATGTCCTCGACGTCGTATTTTTCCTTCAGGATGCGCGCGATCTCGCCGGTCTTGATGCTCGACGGGACGAGAAAGACTCGCCCCCCGTCGGGCACGATGGGAGCTCCGTCGCCGTCGACAACACCGCCGGTCACGTCGACCGCCGTTTCCGTTACCGCGCAGCGCCCCCATAAGTAGTCGTTGAGGGTCAGCTTCAGCGAATGCGGATCGACCTTGAAAAGTGTGTGGATGCCCGGCGACTGGATATCCGTATCGACGATGCCGACACAATGGCCACGCAGGGCGAGGCCAGCTGCGAGATTGGCGGTGAGGTTCGATTTGCCCGTGCCGCCGCGATAGGAATGCGTGGAGATGATTTTTGTCATGATGCCGTGATCGCGCCCGGACCGGGCCGATCAGCCCTCCGACTTGTATTTTTTGCGCAGAGACTTGGCGCGCTGCTGCAGCTCCTGGAAGTAATCGCTGTCGGCGATCTCCGCGACCTCGCGGCTGGCCTCGCTCCTGTCGTACTCGACCTCGAGCGTCTTCAGCCGCTGCCGCAGGTCTGTATTCTCGCTTTTCAGCTTCTTCTGTGCCGCCTCGAGCTGGCGTTGTGTTTCCTTCAGGTCGGCAATGAGCTGCGCGGCGTGGAACTCCCGCGCCTCCACCTGAACCACCATGGACGCGAAGGTTTCGGCAAGACCACGGATGTCGGCGGGAAGAGCATCGTCGGCGACGATCTCGAACAATCCCTCCATATCCTCGAAATTGCCTCTGGCGATTGCCTCGCATGTCGTCGCGAGACTTTCGAATACAGTCGTGCTGGCTGCGTCGCTCACCCGATTTCCCCCAACTCCGCCCCGCAAATCCGCTGAACGTGCCGACCATATCGGCAGACCATGACCGTCATGCAAAACCCGTCGAACTGCCATACCGGGCCGATTGGCGAGACAACACAGGCGCTTGTTCGGGCCCTATCGACGGAAGAACGCCACCAGTTCGGTTGATTCGATCTCGATTGCGAAGGCCAGACGCTGGATCTCGACGCAATCAGCATCCTGGCTGACCGGCATGATCCGTTCGCTCAGCGCGCTCAGGCGGAACTGGTAGCCGTGCCGCTTGTGGGTGCGTGGCGGACAGGGCCCGCGATAACCGCGGACGCGGAAATCGTTGATCGCCTGTTCGATGTCCGGGGCGCGCCCGTTCGGGCCGTATCCCGGTGCGAGCCCGCCCCATTCCGGCGGGATGTTGAAGGCTGCCCAGTGATGGAAGGTCCCCCCCGGAGCGTCCGGATCATCGCACACGAGCAGCAGGCTTCTCGTTCCATCCGGAATACCATTCCACGAAAACGGCGGTGACCGGTCCTCGCCGTCGCAGGTGTACTTGACCGGAATCATGCCGCCCTCCGCGAACGCGGAACTCGAGAGCGTCAGGGTCATCGTCTCCTCCCGCCGGACAGGTCTTACGCAACGCGTCGCGTGCCGTCGGCTGTTTCCGGCATCGCGGGTTTTGATTCGGAACAGGCTACCGGCGTTTCACGGCTGTAAGACGACGTTTATCTTGCAGGTTTCTTATGCTGACCAGCCAGCGCCGACAGATGGCGTCGGTACGCAATATGGCCGGGTTCCGACGACGATGCTCGAAACACTTTTCTCCGATGCGGAGAGTTTTGTCCGCGCCAATGGACCGCTTGCCGTCGGCGCCGTGATCTTCTTCGAATCCCTCGGCGCGCCGTTGCCCGGGGAATCGCTTCTCGTCGTCTCGAGCGCACTCGCGGCGCGCGGCGAAATGTCCCTCGCCGGACTGATGATATGGGCCTGGGCCGGCGCGGTCCTCGGCGACAGCGCCGGATACCTGATCGGCCGCTCGGCGGGCCGGGGGCTGATCGTGCGCTATGGTCAGAAATTCGGGCTCACGCACGAACGTTTCCAGCGAGTCGAAGACGTGTTCGCCCGATACGGTCCGATTGCCGTCTCTTTCGCGCGCTTTTTCAATATTCTGCGGCAACTGAACGGGTTGGCGGCCGGTACCGTCGGCATGCCGTTTCCGCGGTTTATCCTGTTCAATGCCATCGGAGGCTTGTTGTGGGTTGGCACTTGGTGCCTCGGCACATGGTACTTCAGCGATCACGTTTCGAGCATCCGCGACGTCTATCACCATCTCGGCCCGGCCGGCATTGCCGTCGCCTGCGTCGGCGCGATCCTCGTGGTAGGCGCGGTCCTGCTGCTTGCCCGGGTCATCGCCCCGCCACAAAGCCGGGATTGAACCTCCCATCGCCTGCCCTCGTCCCGGCGGGGAATCCCGTTTATGGTGGCGCGCAAATCGGAGACCGACTGTTGATGCCGAACCGTTTTGGCCTGATTTTACTGGGTCTTTTCGCCTTCGTGTCCGCTACGATGGCGCAGCCCCACGCCACGGTTGCCCAGCAGGACAGCCAGACCCAGGGGTCCCCGGACTCCTCATCCGCTCAGACAGCAGAAACAGCCGCCGACACCGGCGCCTCTACAGACCAACCCGCAACCGCGCCGACGAGCGCGTCCTCAAGCGCGGATCTGACACCGGTCACGGGAATCACACGCCAACTCAGGGCCGCCGGCGATCAGGCGGATGCCTGGAAGGCCCAGCTTGACAACATGCTGCTCGCCCTAGAACGCGAAGGGGTTCGCGAGGAACGCCTGACCGAGATGCGCGAGATCGCAGACGGCATCATCGAGCAGGCTCACACGATCGAGGGCCGCATCCAGCCTGAACTCAATGCCATCCAGGCGCGCCTCAACCAGCTCGGCCCCGCGCCGGGCGAAGGCGATCCGCCGGAATCCCAGGATCTCGCTGACCGCCGGGCAGCCGAGACCGCCGCGCTGTCGGCGGCTGACTCGACCCTGAAACGGATACGGCTGGCCATCGTCCAGGCCCAACAGGTCGTCCGCGAAATCACCAGCGTGCGGCGGGCCCGGTTCGCCCGCGCGCTGTTTGTGCAGAACCGCAGCGTCCTCAATCCTTCGTTGTGGATCGACGGATTCCAGGCCGTTCCGCAGGTGACCCGTGGATTCGGTTACCTGATCGACGACTCCATCGCGGTGATGAAGAGCCGGCTGACGGCCAACAAGCTCCTGATCCTGGCCGGCAGCGTAGTCATGGCGCTGATCATAGGCGTGTTTATCCGTCGCACCATGCGCCGATTCGCACCGCCCATAGGCGAGTCGCAGGAAGAGGTCTCGAGGCTCCGGAAACTCCTGCGTGCGCTTCTCGTCATGCTTACGGACGGCGTCCTGCCCGTCGTTGCCGTTGCCGTGATCTATGGCGCGCTGGAACTGACGGAACTACGTACGCCCCGGCTGATCGAGCTCAACAAGGGCCTGTTCGCGGCAATCGCCATCTTCAGCTTCATGTTCGGCCTCGCGCGCGGCGTCTTCGCGCCGCTGCGGCCGGGCTGGCGCCTGGTCCGTATCACTGACGCGGCCGCCACGCAGGTGGTGGCGTCCGTTACGCTGCTCGGCGCAATTCTCGCCATATCCGCCTATCTGGAAGTTGCGAACGACGTTCTCATCGCCCCCGTCTCGATGGAAGTTACGAAACGCGCGCTGACGACCCTGCTTATCGCGCTGGTCGTGGGCAGCAGCCTGTATCGTGTCGCCAGCTCCTATAATGACTCCGAGACCGCCCAGTCGTCGGACCCGAGTGTCGTCTGGTCCTGGCTGCGCAGCGTGGTCTGGATCGTATTGCTGACCGCCGTCGTCGCCCTGGTTCTCGGATACATCGCCTTCGGCAACTTCCTGGCGCTCCAGCTCGTCCTGGCCGGCGCGATCTTCCTCGTCGTCTGGCTGATCCTGGGTCTGATCGAGGAGTTGACGAACCTGCTCCTGAAACCGGGCAATGCCCTCATCGCACGGTTTTCGGCGACGTCCGGCATCGGCGAGAGCGGCATCACGCAACTCACCCTGATCGCCAGTGGCGCGCTGCGCCTGGCGCTGATGGCGTTGGGCGCGATTCTTCTGCTGATGCCCTGGGGGCTCGATACCGGCCAGTGGCGCCAATGGATGCAGAAGGCCTTCTTCGGCTTCCAGATCGGCGGCGTCAGCATCTCGTTGTCGTCGATCCTGGGCGGCGTGATCTTCTTTGTCGTCGGCCTCGTGATCACGCGCGGCATCCAGAGCTGGCTCGGCAACCGCTTCCTGCCAAATACCAATCTCGATGTCGGCCTTCGCAACTCCATTCGCACGATCGTCGGCTACGCCGGCGTCATCGTCGCGGCGATCCTCGCCTTCACCTACATGGGGTTCAACCTGGAGAACATCGCGTTGCTCGCCGGCGCGTTGTCGGTGGGTATCGGCTTCGGCCTGCAGTCCATCGTCAACAACTTCGTCTCCGGGCTGATCCTGCTGGCCGAACGGCCCATCAAGGAAGGCGACTGGATCGTCGTCGGCGCCGAGCAGGGCTATGTCCGCAAGATCTCGATCCGCTCCACCGAAATCGAGACGTTCGACCGCTCCTCGGTCATCATTCCGAACTCCGACCTGATCACCGGCACGGTCAACAACTGGATGCATTCCAACCGGATGGGGCGTGTCGCGCTTTCGGTCGGGGTGGGGTACGGGTCCGACCCTGAGCAGGTTCGGGACATACTGCTTGACGTCGCCCGCCAGCATGCCGACGTGCTCGCCTATCCCGAACCGCGGGTCTACTTCATGGACTTCGGCGACTCCTCGCTGGTATTCAACCTTTACGCCTACCTCGCCGACATCAATTCCTCGCTCTCGGTACGCAGCGACTTCCGCTTCGAGATCCTGAAGAAGTTCCGAGAGGAAAGCATCGAAATTCCGTTCCCGCAGCGCGACATCAACTTGCGTGACATCGACCGGCTGGAATCCATCGCCGCCGAAAACACGCGCACATCCGGAAAAACAGAACCATGAGCCGTCTCTTCCGCGTTCCCGTGCTGCGTCTCGCCCTCGGCGCGGCGCTTCTCGTCGCGCCGGCTGCGTGTATGGGCCCGGCGAACGAGCCGTCGCCGCTCTACGCCAACCTGGCGGAGGTCGCCGGCGATCTCGATGAGGAGGCCGCGCGCGACATGATCAACGCGTACCGCGCCAACAACGGGCTCGGGCCGGTCAGGCTCGACGACCGGCTGAATGCGCTGGCGCGCGCCTACGGGCGTGATCTCGCCGCCGCGGCCAGCAAGGGAGCGACGATCGACCCGGACGGCAAGCTGGAGGCCCGGCTCCTGTCGTCCGGCTATGCCGCGGCCGAAGTCTCGGAATCCGTCAGCGCCGGCTACCATACGCTCGCCGAAGCCTTCTCAGGCTGGCGCGACAGCGGTCCGCATCGCGAGACCATGCTGTTCAAGCCTGCCCGGGACATGGGTATCGCCGCCGTCTATCACACGGGAACGAAATACCGGGTCTACTGGGTGCTGATCATGGCAAGTCCCGGCGCCGGGGACGGATCGTAACGCAACCGTTGCGTCCCGGTGCGCGGCCTCCTACCATCCGCGCCGCTGAGAAAGCCACCCCATGTTACCCGACGCTGACACCTACGACGACCTCGTCCGCCGGTTCCGCTGGCAGATCCCCGAGCGCTTCAACATCGCGCAGGCGGCCTGCGACCGATGGGCGGGAAGCGATCCCGGCCGGATTGCCATTCACCACCGCCGCCAGGACGGGACCGTCGAAACGGTCACCTTCGCCGACCTTCGCGAGCGGTCGAACCGTTTCGCCAACGCCCTGAAGGCCGCCGGCATCGGACGGGGCGACCGCGTGGCGCTGCTTCTGCCGCAATGCCCGGAGACAGCGATTGCCCATCTTGCCGTCTACAAGCTCGGGGCCATCGCCGTTCCCCTGGCGATGCTGTTCGGCGTCGATGCCCTCGAGTACCGCCTGCGCGACTCCGGCGCCGCGGCGCTGGTCACGGTTTCAGGCGGCCTCGCAAAGATCGCCCGATTCGCAGACCGGCCACCCACGCTTCACACCGTCTTCTCGATCGACGGACCGGAAGGCGATGCGCTCGGATTCCACGAGGAAAGCACCCGGGCCGAGGCGGACTTCGAGCTTGCCGATACCAGCCCGGACGATCCGGCGCTGATCATCTACACGTCAGGCACGACCGGCGCCGCCAAGGGCGCGCTGCACGGCCACCGCGTCTTCCTCGGCCACCTGCCGGGCGTCGAGATGCCGCACGAATTCTTCCCGCAGCCCGGCGACATCATGTGGACGCCGGCCGACTGGGCCTGGGCCGGCGGTTTGCTCAACGTGCTGTTTCCGGCGCTCTTTCATGGCGTTCCGGTCGTCGCCTACCGCTTCGAGAAATTCGATCCCGAACTGGCCTTCGCGCTGCTCGCCGAGTTCGGCGTCCGCAACGCCTTCATCCCACCGACCGCACTCAGGATGATGCGCAGCGTGAAGAACCCGCGACAACGCTGGAACCTGTCCCTGCGGACGGTCGGCAGCGGCGGCGAATCGCTGGGCGCGGAGGTCTACGAATGGGCAAAGGACGCGCTCGGTCTCACCGTCAACGAGTTCTATGGCCAGACCGAGTGCAACCTGGTCCTGTCGTCCTGCGCCGCCATCGGCGTCTCGAAGCCAGGCGCGATCGGCAAGCCCGTGCCCGGTCACGACGTCGCCGTGATTGACGTCGACGGCAACACGCTTGCCCCCGGCGAGATCGGCCAGATTGCCGTCCGACGGCCCGATCCGGTGATGTTTCTGGAATATTGGGGCCGGCCGGACGCAACCCGGGCGAAGTTCGTCGGCGACTGGATGCTGACCGGCGACCAGGGCGTTGTCGACGAGGACGGCTACGTCTCCTTTGTCGGGCGTGACGACGACGTCATCACCTCGTCAGGCTACCGGATCGGTCCCGGCGAGATCGAGGATTGCCTGATCGCCCACCCCTGCGTTGCGCTGGCCGCCGTCGTCGGCAAACCGGACCCTGTGCGCACCGAAATCGTCAAGGCCTTCATCGTCCCGCAGGACGGTGTCGTTCCCGACGACGACCTGGTCGCCGACATCCAGGCCTTCGTCCGCGAACGGCTTGCCGCCCACGAATACCCGCGCGAGATCGCCTTCATCGAGGAAATGCCCCTGACCACCACCGGCAAGGTCGTGCGCCGCCTGCTGCGCGAGCAGGCGTGAAGCCGCCACGGACCACCGCCCGGTTCACCCCTTGCGGAACCGCTGGCGCGCCGCCTTCGCGGCCATCTCGGCCTGTCGGCGCAGCGACTCCAGCTGGATGACGACGTCTCCGAGAGCACCAAGTCGGTCTGGCACGATGAGCATGTCCGCATAGGGCCGGCGCTCGCGCCACAACCTCTCGATCATCGGGATGCCGGGTAACGCGCAGGAATCGTAGCGTTCGCCGTCCGCAATGGCGCGCTCGCTTACCTCGAGCACCGCAAGCACACCGGGCGAGAACGCGGCAAAGGCCTCGTCATAGGAGATCTTCCAGAGCCACCAGCTGTTCCCGACGCCGCAGCTTACCGCCATCGCGGCGGGCGCGCCGTCGAGCCGGAGTGCATCGACGCGAATCTGCCCGCTCTCGCCCAGACCGCCTGCGATCGCCTCGAACATCTCGCACGTCGCGCGGGTCAGGCCCGCCGCCGTTCCGCACCGTCCCTTCCAGCCCGCAGCCTCGAGCGCAAGGTACTCCCGCATTGCCACCGGGACATCTTCCGCGGCGCTCGCCCGCGTCACGGTCACCACTCCGCACCCGTCGAGCTTGCGCCGTAACCGCCGGTACTCGCGCCGGCGCTTCGGGCTCATCGTCGCAACGAAGTCGCCGCGGTCGATACGGGATCCGTCGAGCACGGCGCGTTCGTAGCGAGCGAAGGTCCGGCAACGCATGCCCGACTCCGCCAGGGCCGCGTCGAAGGCCTCCTTCAACGCACCATCCTGAGGCAGGAACCGGAACAGCCAGGCCGCAGGCGCGTCCCCGCCCCGCTCCAGCCAGTCAAGAAAGGCGGATACCGCTTGCGTCTGCTTGCCGGCACCGACCAGCGGCGCGGACGACATCGCGTAGGGATGGATGAAGGCGACGCCGGCAGTGATCGGGATTCCCCACCGGCGCGACAGCGTGAAGGGAAAGAGCCCGCAGAGCCGCGCCGGTCGATCGGCCTCGTCAGTGTGCACGCAGACACCCCGCAACGCCTTTCCCGGCGCTAGCGCGGCTGCCGCCGGGAGGGCGAAGTCCGGATCGTAGAAAATGTTCGGCTCAAGCGCGCGCTTTGCCAGCGCCTTCCATTCGCCCCGGTGTCGACCCGGCGCGTCGAGCGCGACGACCGCCGCCCCCCGTGTCCCGGAGGAATCCAAGCCGGGGCCGGCAACCGTCACCGCTTCCGATCCAGGATGAAAACGTGCAGGCCGAGGCGCGACCTGGCCGCGAAGAACAGCAGGATCGATTCGACGATGAGCGCGATGCTCGTCGCCCACGCCGCACCGGCCATGCCGAACATCGGGATCAACGTGAAGTTCAGCGCCAGATTGAGCGCGAACGCGGCCGCATAGATCATCGCGCAGAAATTCTGCTGCCCCAGCATGTTCATGACGCGGTCGATCGGCCCGACGGTGGCGCGCGCCATCAGTCCCAGCACCAGGACGAACAGCAGCGGATAGCCCGCAACGAACTCCGGCCCGAACAGCCAGAGCAGCGGCTTGCCGGCCAGCAGCATGACCGCCGCCGCGCCGATGGCCGGCCAGAACGTCCACCGGACGGTATCGCGCACGAAGGACGCGAGTTTCTCGAAATCGCCGTTCGACCCGTACTCGGCGTACTTGTGCGCGGACGCTGCCGTAACCGCGAACGGCACGAAGGAGATCAGCGCCAGCGTCTTCACCACCGCGTAGTAGATGCCGACCTCCTCGGGGCCCTCGAAGATCGACAGGACGAGCACATCGGTATTGGTCAGCAGGATATAGAAGCTTTCGACCAGAAAGATCGGCAGCGCGGTGACGGTCCACAACCGCCACGAATAGGCGCGCTTGCCTGCCGGAACTTTCTGCCGCAAACGCTTCTCCAGCGCCAGAAACTGGATGACACCGGTCGCCCACGTCGCCCCGATCAGCGCGTAGGACGCCGTTACCGCGCTTGCGCTGCCGGTCACCAGGATCGCGCCGCCGACGATCAGCAGGATCGACAGCGGCCGCGCCAGGTAAGGAATCGCCAGCGCCAGATCGATCCAGGAATAGTTGCGCGCAATGCTGTCCTGGATGTCCATCAGGGCATAGGCCGGCAGGCAGACGAGAACGAGATAGAGCGGCAGCACATAGTGGTTGTCGATGTAGCCGCCGAACAGCCACAGCCCCGCGGCTCCGATCGCGAGCACCGCGGTGCCGATGCCGAACATCAGGATCCGGCTGCCGTGGAGGAATCCGCGCAGGTGGTCTTCGTCGCCCTTCTCTGAATACTCGGCGATGAACCGCTGCCCGGCGGTCGAATAGCCGAGCGGTAGCAGGCTGCCGAGGAGCACCAGCGTCACATAGGCAAACGCGAAGACGCCGTACTCGTAGGTGCCGAGCCAGCGCGCCAGGAGGATCTGCGAAACGAGGCCGAGCGCCGCGCTCGCCGCGCGGATGACGAACGCAATGAACGCCGTGCGCTGCGCGAGCGTTCTGTCGTCTCGGGCAATGACGACGCCGTAAACGAAGCGCCGCAGCGCGGCCACTCGGCCGCTGCGGCGTCGTTCGGTACGGTCACCTTGCTGATTGGCCGTAGCGATGCTGGACACCTTGAACCTGATCCGCTCATCCCGGGCATGGTACTGAGCGGAATAACAACCGAATTCTATCAAAAAATCGCTTAAAAAACGGTTCTGTAGTTAAACGCAGTATTGTTTCTTGATGTTTCCGCTCGTTTTAGGCCGAAAATCCACCAGAATCGAGATAACTTTGTTCTTCTGGCGTCGTTTCCCGCCCGAGAACCGCATTGCGATGCGGAAAACGCCCGAACCGCCGGATCGCATCCATATGCACCAGCGCGAAGAAGTAGTTGTCGCGATCTGCATGGAGTCGGAAATAGTCGCAGCATCGCGCCTGCAGATCGAGATTCTCCGCGTGCATGAACGGCATGTGGAAGAAGTTGCGTGCCGGAACCGGGTAGGCCTTGTCGAAGCCCTTCTCGATTGCCCGGCCGGCAACCTCCCGCGCCCATTCATCCTGCGCGAAGGCGCGCGCAGATCCTCTGTAGATGTTCCGCGAGAGCTGATCGAGCACGATCAGAAGCGCCAGCGCGCCATGCGGCGTCTCGTCCCAGTCGGCCAGGCCGCCCTCGCTCGCATGCTCCAGAAGCCCCCCGAAACGCTCCCGGCAGGCGGCGTCGAAGGCGTCCCCACCCCCGTACCATTTCTCGGGACCCGCCGACCACCAGAAGTCGAGGACATCCATCGGCGTTGGCAGACCGGTCATGAGCAACTCCCTTCAACGAAACAGGCGCGCCAGGCGCGGTCAAAGACGAATGTCGCCGGATTGTATCCGTTCGTAAAGCGTCTCGTTGATGACTTCGAACCGCCCCGTTTCGGGATTGTTGAAATACAGGTCATCGCCGGTTCGGCGGGGATCGAAGCCTTCGTTGCGCAGGTCGACCTTCTTCTGCTTGAACGTGCCCGTCGCCTCGATTTCGTGCCGGATCCTGAGGAACAACGGCCGGGCGTAGGCTGGAAGTTGCGTGTCGATATGCCGGTGCAGGCCGACAAGGTCGATATCCCCGTCGCTGGTCAGTGCCACCATACCGGCCCGCCCCTCGTGGCCGGCCACCTCGACCCCATAGACATTGGCCTCGCAGACGCCGGGAAAGACGTTGATTGTCTCCGCGACCTCGGACGTCGAAACGTTTTCCCCCTTCCAGCGGAAGGTGTCGCCGATCCGGTCGATGAAGTAGAAATACCCCATCGCGTCCTTCTTCAGGAGGTCTCCGGTGCGAAACCAGGCATCGCCCGGATCGAAGACATCGCGAAGGATCTTCTTCTCGGTCGCCGCCTTGTCGGCATAGCCGTCGAATCGCTGAGCCGGCGCCTTCGGATCGATCAGGATCCGCCCGACCGCCTCGCCAACTTCGCCCGGATCGCATTCGATGCAATAGCCGTCAGGACCACGCACGACGGTGCCGGTCTCGACGTCGAAGCGGACGATCTTCGTCATGAAGCGCTTCTCGAGCCATTTCGGAATCCGCCCGACGGCCCCGGGCTTTCCATCGAGGTTGAAGAGCGTGACGTTCCCCTCCGTCGCGGCGTACCACTCGACGATCTTCGGGATCCGGAAGCGCGTCTTGAAGTCCATCCAGATATCGGGCCGCAGACCGTTGCCGTTGCAGATCCGGATCTTGTGCTTCGTTTCGTTGGGATGGGTCGGCGCATTGAGCAGATAGCGGCATAATTCGCCGATATACTGGAACATCGTGCAGTCGTAGGTGACGACGTCGTCCCAGAACTGGCTGGCGGAGAACTTCTCCCGGATGAAGCAGGAGCCGCCGTTCATCAGCGCGATACCCGGCGCCAGCACCCCGCCGGCGGTGTGATAAAGCGGCTGTGCGATATAGATCCGGTCATCCGGGGTCGAATCGCAGGCCGCGCTGAAGCCGGCCATGATGGCCTGAACGCGGTAATGGTTGATAACGGCCGCCTTGGGCAGGCCCGTCGTGCCGGACGTGTAGATGTACAGCGCCGGATCGTCGATCGTCAGTTCGGGAAGGTCTGCATCCGGCAAGGGGGTTGCTGCCAGCCGCTCCAGCACCGGCTCGATCCGTTCGGCATCGACGTGATCCCGTCCATGACTCCACAGGCGGGGCGGATCGATAAGGGAATATGACGCCGATTCGTAGGCCGGGATGAGGTCGTCGGCGACGATGATCTGCTTCGCCTCGACGATGTTCAGGCAATGTGCGAGCCCGGAACCGGTCAGGTTGGTGTTGACCAGCGCGCAGATACCGCCGACGCGGATGATACCCATCCACACCGCCAGGTATTCCGGCTGGTTGCGCATCATCAAGGCAACCGTGTCGCCCTTGCCGATCCCCACCGATTGCGCCCAGCGCGCATACTGGTTGGAGCGCTCCAGCAATTGCCGGTAGGTGAGCTGATCGCGGTCGTTCAGCAGGGCGACGTTGTCGCCATACGTCTCGGCCAGTTGATCGAGGACGTCGGGAAAGGTCCGGGTGCGGTTTTTGACGATCGGCGAAACCTTGCCGAGAATCCGGATAGCCGCACGAAGATAGATGAACTCGCTACGGAGCCGTTCGAGCACAGCCATTGTTTCCCCCACGCGTTCTCGCCACGTCGGCTGTTCTTGCCGCGCCGTCCCGTTCGACTCCGGTCGGGCGCTTTCCTCACCATTACCATTCCATGACGGTCGCGATAAGACGGCGCGGAATTTGACAAGACGGGCCGCCGGTGTTTCCCATCCCGGACCGAAGCATGCCGGCTGGAACTAGGTCCCTAAGACGGCCGTCCAGCGGCGAACGAAGTGGATATGGCATCGTGTCGGATACCGAGCTGCCGGAAAGCCCGGAAACGCATCATCTCGACGTCAAGGGGATGCTGTGTCCGCTGCCCGTCTTGAAAACGCGCAAGCTGCTGCACGGCCTGCCGCCGGATGCCATGGTCGTCGTGGAAGCGACAGACCCGGCCGCGGTCATCGACTTTCCGCATTTCTGCGCCGAAACCGGCCATGATCTCGTGGAGCAGTCGCAGTCGGACAGCGTTTACCGGTTTGTGATTCGCCGGAAACAGGACTGACTCGGCAATCCTGGCCGCTATCGCATGGGTTGCCCGGCCCGCGGCGTGACCATGATCACGGTCGATCCGGCCGCGGCCCCCGCCGGCGCGCTCGGTTTGGCAAACACCTTAAAGGACCGGGATTTCGCCGCTTCGGAAGGCCGGGGGCGCGGCAACGGAATGTCGAACGCCACGACCGGCTTCTCGCCCGGCGCCAGCGGTCCGAGTTCGACGGCGCTGGCCGACGCGAGAGCCAGCGCGGTGCCGGCCGGATTGATCGCCCGCGACGGTTCGCCAGTGGGATCGTTCTGCGGATCGAGCCCGAAGGAAACGTACTCGGCGGGCGCCTTCTGCCGCTGGCAGACGTAGGGCCGCATGTCGACCGGAGCTCCGATGGACGCTGGCCGCCGCAGGCTGTTGATCGTCGGGCGCGCCGACCGTCCGAGCAGGCTGAAACCGGTGCCGTCCTCGAAGGCGGCTTCCAGCAGCCCGGCGGTCGCCTCGTTGCGGACCGTCGAGCGGATACCGCCCAGCACCACCGCGCCGAGGCGGCGGCCGCCGCGGGTTGCCGTCGCCACGATATTGAAGCCCGATGCGCAAACGTACCCGGTCTTCATGCCATCGGCACCGCGAAACCGACCGATCAGCTTGTTGTGGTTGCGCAGGACAGCCTGCCCCACCTGGATGGAGGTGATCTCGAAGAAACGCTGATACTGGGGAAACTCGCTGATCAGCGCCCGTGTCAGCACGGCGAGGTCGCGGGCCGTCGTCACCTGGCGGTCATCGTGCAGGCCGTGCGGATTGACGTAGTGGGTATCCGTCATCCCGAGTCGGCGCGCGGCCGCGTTCATCTGGCTCACGAAGGCCGCTTCGGATCCGCCCACCGATTCGGCCACCGCGACGGCGATATCGTTGGCCGATTTCACCATCAGGATACGCAGCGCATACTCGACGCTGATCTCCGTGCCGACGGGAAATCCCATCTTGCTCGGCGGCTGCGCCAGGGCGTGTTCGGACACCCGCACCGGCGAATCCATCGTCACCCGCCCCTCCCGGATCGCCCGGAACGTGACGTAGGCCGTCATCAGCTTGGTCAGCGAGGCGGGATGCCAGGGCGTGAACGGCATGTAGCTGTGAAGGATCTCCCCGGTCCGCGTATCGAACACGAGTGCCGGACCGGCCTTGCCGCTGTTCGGCGCGGCGGAGAGGACGAAGGCGGCCAGGAGGAAAGCCAGGAGATGGCTCCCTGCTCTCGACACGTGGCGCTGCAATATGACCTGGGGCAAGAACATGCCCCTTGTTAGCGGGAATTCGCCACCGACGCAAAGGCCATGAAGCCACACTGCCGGGAAAACTTAGCCTCCGAAATTGCGGCAGGCGTTACGCGGCTTCCGGCTTGTTCGCCGCCCCGGTCAGGGATTCGGCATTGATCGCGTCGGCGTCGATGGTCAGCTTCACGGTCACGCGGTTGCCGTCGGCTTGGCCGGTCATCGCGTCAAGCGATCCACCCTGGCGGCGGCAGAGAACGCCGAGCGCCCCGAAGAGGATCGCCACGTCGATCTTCGAATCGATCGCGGCATCCATGCCGGCTTCGTCGCTCTCGCGGAACAGCAACGTAACGGTATTGTCCTTCTCTATGGTGCCGAGTACGGCGATATGCGGGTCGGCCGCGCCGCTGCGCAACCGGACGATTTCGAGCGCCGTGTCGAACAGCCGGCGCAATTCGGCGGGTTCGCCCTGCACCGGCGGAAGATCCTCGTACTCGAGTTTCGTCGGCACCGTTTCGCCTTCCGATTCGAGCCGTTTTTTCCACCAGTCGATCAGTGTCTTGGGCTGCATCGTCACGCTGCCTGTCCGCTGATCGACGAACCCGTCGAGTTCGGCAACCACCAGGCAGGCGTCGAACAGCCGGCGCAGCAGGCGAAGATCGCCGGACAGGCGCGCCACTTCCCGTTCTGCGGCCTCGCGCCGGTGAACCTCGTCGCGGACCTGATTAACAAGCGCCCGCATGTCGACGAAGATGAGGAAACGGCGCAACACGGAGCCGTCGTCGCGATAGACGGTGTCGCCCGCGATCAGGCACGGGAAATCGCCGCCCTCGTGAAGCACTTCTCCCGGCCCGAGGATTCGCCCGCGCGAGGCCAGTTCGACGCTGGTGACGGTCTCCTCGCCATAGCGGAACAGGCTCGACGGATCGCGTTCCAGAAGCCCCTTGAACGACCGCTCGCCGAACAGCCTCAGGGCCGCCTCGTTGGCCGAAACCATGTAGCCTTGCTCCGACAGGGTCACGATCCCGTGGGGCGACTTGTCGATAATCGAGAGGGCGGCGGCGAGTTCATCGGTGAAGGTCGTCGAGGTGAGGAAAAGCAACTGGTCGACGGACCGCGCCAGGGCGCCGATCTCGTCGTTGCGCGACACCCCGGTCCTCCGGCCGTTGACATCCTCCAGCGAGTTGAGCGCGAGATCGACGACGGCTTTGATGCTGCCGGCCGGCTTGACGACCTGGCTTTTCACGAAGAAGGCCGTCACAAGACCGAGTATGGCCGCCACCACCAGCATCAGCAGAATCTGCTCCATCTGGTGGGCGATCAGCTTGTCCCAATCCTCCGCGGCGTCGAGCCTCAGTATCAGGCCATACGGCAACTGCGTCTGTTCCGGGGAAATGAAGACGTCGAAGACGCGGTTCGGCTCGTCGAAGCGTGCCAGCTGCCCGTCGATCCTGGCGTCTGCCCATGTCAGGGTCGGCACCGTCCCGAAAACCGCACGGTCCTCCCCGGCGCCACTGATGATGACGCCGCCCTCGACCCTCGTCCGGCGCACGAGATTGTTGCCGACCTCGGTCAGCGTATCGATGCTGGGATAGCGCGCGGCGTCCACTGCTGCAGTGAACAGGACGCGCGCTTCGGCGGCCTGATCGGCGATGAACTCCGACTTGTGACTGAAATAGGAGAGCCCGGCGACAGCGACGTCCAGAACGAGCACGGTCACGAAGACGGCTATGCCGATCCGGCGGCTGAGGCTGCCCGTTATCAGAGACGTCGCATCTGGCAAATTTGCGGCTTTGTCGCGTAATTTCTTCACCCGGCCCGGCTCCTGCCGTCTCGACATACTGGGCGATAGTCGCAGAATTGCTTGAAAATCCGGTAAACGGCGAACTTAACGCTTTCCCGATACTTGCGACCTGCGGGAAGTGACACGGTACCCGACGCCGCGTCGACCCGATCACGGCCCGGCCGCAGCCTCTAGGCGGGCAGCGTCATGATCACGCGCAAACCGCCTTTTTCGCGGTTCTCCAGCGTGATATCGCCGCCATGGGACCGGAAGATCGTACGCGCGATTGCCAACCCGAGACCGATTCCGCCCGTTTCCCGGCTACGCGAACTCTCCCCCCGCACAAACGGTTCGAATACCCGCTCGAAATCGTGCGGGGCGAGGCCGGGGCCATTGTCGTCGACGATGATGCGGGCCTCGTTGTCCGGCGGTCGTTCCTGGACCGTCACGGACGCCCGTTCGCCGTAGCGCACCGCGTTTTCGATGATATTGCGGATGGCGCGCCTGAGCGCCACCGTCCGGCCGCGTATGATCGGCCGCGCCTCCTCGTGCACCGCGATATCCAGACCGAGTTCGACCAGATCGGCGCCAAGGCTGTCGACAAGCGCTGCCAGGTCGATCGGCCGGGTCTCCTCTTCGGCCTGATCGGCGCGGACGAAGGCAAGCGTCGCCTCGGTCATGTCCTGCATTTCCTCGATCGTCTCGATTATCCTGTCGCGGATGTCCTCGTCGTCGAGGAGTTCGGCGCGCAGGCGCAGCGTCGTGATCGGGGTCCTCAGGTCGTGCGAGATGGCGGCCAGCATCTGTGTCCGGTCGCGAACGAACCGGTCGAGACGCTCTCGCATCTCGTTGAAGGCATGGACGGAGCGCCGCGCCTCGTCGGGCCCGGTCTCCGGCACGGGACCGACCGTCTCGCCGCGGCCCAGGCTGTCGGCGGCCTTCGCCAGCGCCCGCATCGGCCGCACGATACGGCGCGCCACGAGCACGGCGACGGCGAGGGTCGCGACCGACGACAGGATGAGGCTGATAAACAGCGTCCGCCGGAACGGCCGGGGATCGGGGGGCGGCGCCGTCTCTATGTTCATCCATGACCCGCCCCCGATTTCAATCGAGGCCCTGAACCAGGAAATTTTCGGGGGACGATGCCGCGCCGGTCCGCGCCAGATGGTCCACCACGCTTCCCCGTCGGCTCCCCCCTCGATCCCGACGGAGACGCGCACGGCATCGTCGGGCAGGTCGAGCGCGGCCGCGAGTTCGCTGGCGAGAAACTGCGAGACCCCCGTATCGTCACCGGTCGTGGTGGGCGCCGCGCTTTCGGTGAAGCGCACTCTGGGGTCGCTGACCACCTGAAGCACCCGTGCGTGGAGGTCCGGCGGGGTGTCCCTCAGCAGGCGCCGCAGCGTGACGGCACGCTGAACCACCGTATCCTGGTAGACTTGCCGCGATGCACGCATCCGCTCTCCGCTGAACAGGGCGAACGCGACCGCCTGGGCGATCAGCAGGGCCAGAAACAGGAGCAGGGTGAGCTGGCCGACAAAGCTTTTCGGCAGGAGTCTCATGCCCGCTCCACATCGGCCGAGAACGAATACCCGCCGCCCCAGACCGTCTTGATGAGGACCGGCTCCTTGGGATCCGGCTCGATCTTGCGGCGCAGGCGGCTCACCTGGTTGTCGATGGACCGGTCGAAAGGGACCGCTTCCCGCCCCCGTGTGATGTCGAGGAGCTGATCGCGGCTGAGAACGAGGCCCGGGCGATCGAGAAACGCGACCAGAAGGCGGAACTCCCCTGTCGAGAGCGGCACGGCGACGCCATCCGCACGGGTCAACTCCCGGCGTGCGGGATCCAGTGTCCAGCCCGCAAACCGGTAGGTTCCGTTCGTCTTCGGCTCGCGGCTCGGCGGCATCGCCTGGGTGCGGCGCAGCACCGACCGGATCCGAGCCAGCAGTTCACGGGGGTTGAAGGGTTTCGTCAGATAGTCGTCGGCGCCGATCTCGAGACCGATGATCCGATCGGTCTCCTCGGCCATTGCCGTCAACAGGATCACCGGGATCTCCGTCGCCTCGCGCAGGTGCCGGCACAGCGACAGCCCGTCTTCGCCGGGCATCATGATGTCGAGCACCACGAGATCGATCGATGCGGTCGCCAGTGCCGCACGCGCGGACCGGGCGTCTTCCGCCGTGGTCGTGCGGAAGCCGTTCTTGGCGAGATACCGTCCGACCAGTTCGCGAATGTCGCGGTGGTCGTCGACGACGAGGATGTGCGGTTTTCCGTCCATGCCTCAGTGATACAGCCACTCGTTTAATAATGTGCAGGGGCATTGTGTATCAAAAGGTACGCGGTTTCCGCCTGCCGCCCGCCGGCATTGCGCCCCCGATGCACGGCAGAACCTCCCTCCGCAGGCCGTCACACCGATACACTCTGATACAAAAACGCGCTCCCTCGACAAACTCTTGCGACTGGCGCGCTGTTCTATGGGCCCATCAAACGAAACGAGTTGATGGAGCTCACAATGAAAACCTCCACGTCACTCCTGGTCGCGGCTGGCGCGGTTCTCGCCGTCGTGACCGTCAGTTCCGCTGTCTTCGCCGACAGCGGCTGGCGCAATCAGGGTAACGACTACTGCCATGGCGAAGGCCGTGGCTGGCGCGACGGTAACATGCGCGGCCCGGGTCCCCGTGAAGGCTCGATGTACGGTCACGGGTACCGTGGCCATGGTTCTGACGGTTACGGCCATCGGGGTCACGGTCCTCAGGGCCGCGACCAGATGGGCTATCGCGGCCAGTGGGGCGGCGACATGCGCGGCCCGAGCCGCGGTCCCGGGATGCGCGAAGGCCATGGCCCGAACCGCGGGCCGGGTCCGATGGCCGGCCACGGTCCCCGCGACCGCATGATGGTCCGGTCGGGCAACGACACCCACAGGGGTGCGCTGGAATACGGCCGGCGCGGCGAGAAGCGTCCGATGGATGGTCCGGGCCGGATGGGCGCACACGGCCCGAAGGGAGACCGCGGGTTCGAAGGCCGTCCCGGCATGATGCGTGGCCCCGGCATGATGGGTGGCCATGGCATGATGGGTGGCCACGGCATGATGGCCGGCATGATGGGTCCGATGATCGTCAAGCACGTCTTCGAACTCGCCGATACCGACGCGGACGGCAAGCTCACCCAGACGGAAATCGACGCCGCCCGCAAGGCCCGGTTCGAGTCCTTCGACGCCAACGGCGACGGCAAGCTGACCCTAGAGGAGTTCGGCGCCCTGTTCTCCGAGATCACGCAGCCGGTCACGGTCCGCGCGTTCCAGTTCCTTGACCCCGACGGCGACGCGGAGATCACCCTGGAAGAGTTCGACAAGCCGTCCGCAAAGGTTGTCGAGAAACTCGACCGGAATGGAGACGGCGTCCTGTCGATGGACGACCGCCGCGGCGGGCGTGGCCCGAATTCCGATGTCGAGCGCGGCCCGAAACGTGACGGCAGCGGCCCGAAGGGTCCCAGGACTTCCACGGACGAGTAATCGCCCGAAACAAGGTTTCCGCCTCGCTCCCGCAGACAGGTGAGGTGGAAATGCGCGGCCCGGCCATCGCCCCCGTCCGGGCCGCGCTTTTTTTCGCCCTCTTCCGCTTCGCGCCCGGCATCGCCGGCATCGCAAAGCGGGATATTTCGACTAAAATTTGCGCTCTGCGAATTTACCTCGGTTAAACCTAATTGTGCCAATCTGGACCGTATGCGCGCGGTCGTCCTTGTTTTCGTATTGACGGTGGCCGTCGTCTGGGACGTGGGTCAGAACAACGGGTACTGGGTCAGGACCGTTACAACCCAGGTCACCGATACGATGCGGGCCATCGGCATTCTCTGACGACGGAGCACCCGGCTCCGGCGCACGGGACGTCTTTCGCGAAACAGGTAGGGCCCGGCGATCGCGCCGGCATCCGCGCCAAGCCGTCCGTCATGACGGGCAAGCGCGGGAAATGGTGCCCCTGGCCGGACTCGAACCAGCACTTCCTTGCGGAAAGCAGATTTTGAGTCTGCCGCGTCTACCAATTCCGCCACAGGGGCACGGCGCGCGATCATAGGGTCCGCGCGCGCCCGGTCAACGTCTTGTTGTCGGCAAAATCCCCTAATGGACTCAAGCCATCAAACCGCGTAAATCCCGCCACGATGCTCCGCCACCTGTACGATCGCACAATGGCTCTCGCCGGCCACCGCCACGCCACCTGGGCGCTGGCGGTGATTTCGTTTGCGGAAAGCTCGTTCTTCCCGATCCCGCCGGATGTCCTGCTGATCCCGATGGTCCTGGCCAATCGGGCGAAGGCGTTCTTCTACGCGACGATCTGCACGGTCGCCTCGATTGTGGGCGGGCTGTTCGGCTGGCTGATCGGCGCCTTCCTGTTCGATGCGGTGGCCGAGCCGATCCTGCAGTTCTACGGCTATGCCGACAAGTTCGCCGACTTCGCCGAACGCTATAACGAGTACGGTGCCTGGATCGTCTTCGTCGCCGGACTGACCCCGTTTCCCTACAAGGTCATCACGATCGCCAGCGGGGCCACCGGCCTGTCGCTGCCGGTCTTCATGGTTGCCAGCATCCTGTCGCGCGGCCTCCGCTTCTTTGCCGTCGCCGCGCTGTTGTGGTGGCTCGGCCCTCCGATCCGCGACTTCATCGAGCGCCGCCTGGGCCTGCTTTTCACCATATTCGTGGTCTTGTTGTTCGGCGGGTTCGTCGTGGCCCGCTATCTCCTCTAGCCGTCTGTGTCAGATCGACCGCCGAGCCCGCCCATGACCGACGCCCCGCGCACCGCCACACCCGTCATACTCGCCGCCTTCGCCGTCGTTATCGTCGGCGCGGCGACGATCCTCGGCGCCTGGGCCTTCCAGTTGGCGGGCTATCCGCCCTGCCACCTCTGCCTGCAGCAGCGCATCCCCTATTATGTCGCCATGCCGGTCGCCGTCGTTGCCGTCGTGGCGGCCCGCCGCATGCCGGCCTCCCGCGTGCCGGCCCTGTTGATCGGTCTCGTCGGACTGATCTTCCTGGGCAGCGCGGTCTTCGGCGCCTATCACGCCGGTGTCGAATGGAAGTTCTGGCCCGGCCCGTCCGACTGCACCGGAACCGGCGGCGGGGCGACCGATGCCGGCAGTCTGCTCGACAGCATCAAGACGACGGCGGTGGTCGCCTGCGACGAGGCGGCTCTGCGGATCTTCGGGATTTCGCTGGCCGGCTACAACGCGCTGATCTCGCTGGCGCTGGCCGGCATCTCCCTGTCGGCGGCGTTCCGGAAGCGAACCTGAACCGGCCGGCGGGCCTACGGCTCCAGTTCGGTATCCCAGTAGAGATAGTCGAGCCAGCTTTCGTGCAGGTAATTCGGCGGGAACAGCCGGCCGTTCTTCTGCAGGTCGAACACGGTGGGCCGGTAGGGCATCTGCGCCGGCCACATGTTGGTTCGGCTGGGATGATAGCCGCCCTTCTTCAGATTGCAGGGCGAGCAGGCCGCGACGACGTTTTCCCAGATGGTCTGGCCGCCGAGGGCGCGCGGGATGAGATGATCGAACGTCAGGTCGTCGGAGGCGCCGCAGTACTGGCAGGTGAAGCGGTCGCGAAGAAAGACGTTGAATCGTGTGAAGGCGGGGTGACGGGCGGGACGAACGTATTCTCTCAGAGACACGACGCTCGGCAGCCGTATCTCTGAGCTGGGACTTCGTACCGTCCGCTCGTACTCGGAGACGATGTTCACACGGTCAAGAAAGACCGCCTTCACCGCGTCCTGCCAGGACCACAGGGACAACGGGAAGTAGCTCAGCGGACGGAAATCCGCATTGAGAACGAGTGCCGGACAGGCCTCTGCAGAGACGACCGTCAAGATCTCTAATCTCCACCTCAGTCCTCGCACCGCCCGTCATCTCGGTGATTCCGTAGCGTGCGCGACGATATATAGTATAGGCCTCGTGTCAGTCTTGTGAAGCACTGTCATGCTGCCGTCGTCTGGACGCCGCCATTCGGGCGCCGGGCCGGACCCGGCGGGTCAGATCGCCACGCCGGCCCGCCCGCGCAGAACCCGGTAGAACGCCCAGAACAGCAGCGCCGCCGCCCCTCGAACGGGCCGCCAGCGCGCACCGATCTCCTGCATTTCCTTATGATTCGGCCGTGCCTTCAGGCCGACCGCCTCGCCCACCGCGTGCTGCAAGGCCAGATCGCCGGCGGGCCAGGCGTCGGCGTGGCCGAGGCAGAACATGAGGTAGATGTCGGCACTCCAGGGACCGATCCCGTGGATCGCGCACAATGTCGCATGGGCGTCGTCGGCGGGCAGCGTGCCCAGCGAGTCGAAATCGAACTTCCCCGCTCCGACGGCCTCGGCGACCGCCCTGAGCGTCCGGACCTTCGGCCGTGACAGGCCGGCGCCGCGCAGCGTTTCGTCCGACAGGTCCGTCAGCACCGCCGGTTCGAACGGCTCGACCGCCGCCTTCAGCCGCTCCCAGATCGCGCTGGCGCTTGCCGTCGACACCTGTTGCCCGACGACGATATGGCTCAGGCCCTCGAAACCCGGCGTGCGCCGGCGCGGCGCCGGAACGCCGGTCTGCGCGAGAACCGCCGCAATGACCGGATCGCGGCGCGCGAGCAGATCCAAGGCGCGCGCCACGTCGTCGGGTGTATGCAATCTGTCGGGCGGTCCGGCCATCCGGCGACCCTAGCCGAGCCGGCACGGCCGGCCTACCCGGAACCGTCTTGCAGTTGCGCCGCGAGCCTGTATTGCTCCCCCCATGACGACGCCCGTTCTGCGCTTCGCCCCGAGCCCGACCGGATTGCTGCACCTCGGCCACGCGCTGTCCGCGCTGCTGAGCTTTGACGCCGCGCGCCGGCTCGGCGGCCGTTTCCTGCTCAGGATCGAGGACATCGACGTGACACGCTGCCGGCCGGCGTTCGAGGCGGCCGTGTTCGAGGACCTCGCCTGGCTCGGGCTCGACTGGGAACAGCCGGTGCGCCGCCAGTCGGACCATTTCGACGACTACCGGACCGCGGCGAGGAAACTCGCCCGCATGGGTCTGCTCTACCCCTGCACCTGCACCCGGTCCGACATCGCATCGGCCGTCGCCGCGCGCGAAGCGTCCGGTCAGCCCTGGCCGCGCGACCCCGACGGCGCGCCGCTCTATCCCGGGACGTGCAAGCCGCAGACACCGGTCGAGGTCGATATCGCGCTTGCCGGAGACGGCACGCATGCCCTGCGTCTCGACATGGCGCGCGCCGCCGCGCTGGCGGGACCGCTGACCTGGGCCGAATACGGCGATGCCTTCTACGATCCGGATGCCGATCCCGCTACCCTACTGGCCGACCGCGTCCGCGCCGATCCGGCGGCCTGGGGCGATATCGTCATCTGCCGGAAGGAAACGCCGACGAGCTATCATCTCTCCGTCGTCCACGACGACGCCCTGCAGGACGTCACCCATGTCACCCGCGGCCGCGATCTCTATCCGGCGACCGCGATCCATCGCCTTCTGCAGACCCTGCTCGCCCTGCCGGAACCGGTCTACGCCCATCACCGACTGCTGACCGGCCAAGACGGACGCAAGCTGTCGAAGACTGCCGGCGATACCGGGCTGGCGGCGCTGCGGGAGAACGGCGTGTCGCCGCAGGAGGTTCGGACGTTGGTGGGCGTTCCCGAAGAACGGACCTGAGAGTCTAAGCGCCCAGCAGCCACAGCCACATCGACAGGGTCAGCACCGCGGTCGCGCTTGTCAGCGTCATGGAATTGGCCGCCACCGCGTGGCCGGTGCGGAACCGGTTGGCGATGAGCCAGGCGTTCACCCCTGTCGGGCAGGCCGCGATGATCGTTACGACGGTCGTCCACATCTGCGGCAAGCCAAACACCACGGCGGCCAGGAACCAGACGATCGCCGGCATCACGAGAAGCTTCAGGCCGGCGATCAGGATCGCCGGCAGGATATGACCGCGAATGCCGTATTTGGTGAGGCTCATCCCCAGCGCGAACAAGGCGCAGGGCACGGCGGCAAGCGCGATCTTGTCGCCGAGCACCTGCACCGGCCCGGCGTAATCGAAACCGGCAAGACGCCACACGCTGCCGGCGACGATTCCGATGATCAGCGGATTCTTGATCAGGTTGAGCGCGATCGACCGCGCAATGCGCAGGGGCGAAATCGGTCCGGCCACGGTCCCGTCGCGATGCTCGGCCCAGTCGATCAGGACCGTGCTGACGGTCATCATGACGGGGAGCTGAACGGCCACGACCAGAAGCGCCGCGACCAGGTTGTCGTCCCCGAAGGCGGTGGCGACCATCGGGATTCCGAGCAGCACCGCATTGGAGAATCCCGCCGAGACCCCGGCGATGATGCCGGCCTTGGCGTCCCGGCCGAACAGCTTGCGCAGCATCAGGTTCGCCAGCATCCAGGACACCGCGGCGCCGCCGAAAAAGCTGATCCACAAAGGCCACGGCGACTGGTCCGGAAAGTGCGCCGTCGCCATGATCTTGAACAGCAGAACGGGAATGGCGACCTTGAAGACGAAGTCGCCCAGTCCTTCGCCGATCGATTCCGGCAGATAACCCGACCAGGACGCAAGGTACCCGAGACCGATCAGCCCGAAGACCGGCAGGATGATCCAGAAGATCTGTGCGATCTGGTCGCTCATGCGGGAGGTCTACGGCCAGTTTCGGCTGCTCGGAAGGACAATCATGCCGTTGAGGCTTAAAGCATATGGTGCAGGCGCACTAGGTGTTCGCCGGAATGGCTGGACGGCGGCGAGCGAATGGCACGCCGGTTCCAGCCGCTTCGATCTGCCCCAGCGGCACCAAAGAATTTACCTTAAGGCGCGGAAAGCATGTCCCTTGACCTTCCCTTAAAGGGCCGCCTCTAGCATGCTGGCTCAAATACAGGGAGGCGTCGCCTCCGCCGGCTCCTCTTCTTACCGGGCCGGCGGAGGCGCTGCCATAATCGCCCTGACGGCCGGGTCCCGCCATATGGTCCGCGGCCGGCCGTTTTGGAATACGGACCCGGGGGTCTTTTAGTTTGAGCACAGATTCCGGCACATTCGATCCGGTCTTTTCCGGAAACCCCGACGAACGCGCGCCCGCTCCTGAGCCGGCTGGCGACAAATGGGCCTGCGAAGACCGTGCGGGAATAGACGCGCTGGCAGAGCTCGCCGCCGCGGGCCAGGCGTCGTCGGTTCCGCTCACCGTCCACCTGTCGGCCCTGACCGACCACTCGATCCGCCGGCCGGTGACGATGGACAGGGGCATCGCCGCCGGTCTGACGATCCGGCCGCGTGTCCTCCTCGTCGAGGACAATCCGATGAACCGGCTGATGACCGGCGTCCTGTTCGACCGGCTCGGTCTCGAGCATGTCGCGGTCGGCTGCGCCGAGGAGGCGATTCTGCGCTTCGCGCGTGAGGCCTTCGACGCCATCATGATCGACGTCGAGATGGACGGCCTCGCCGGCCTGGCGACCGCCCGCGCCATCACCGCGCTGGCCGGTGCCGCCGCCCCGCCGCTGGTGGCGCTCGGCCGCGCCGATCTCGACGAGGACGTCCTCGAGGAAGCCGGTTTCTCGGCTGTCGCCGACACGCCGCTCGACACGCGCGGCCTGGCACAGGCACTGATCCTGGCCGTCGAGAACAGCCTGATAGATTCGGACGGCCATTAGCAGCCGGTCGTTGTCTTTGTCGCGGAGGCGCCCGAGCGCCTTCCGCGCCCTGCTTCCACCGGCATGACGCCCGCCCGCGACGCTGTGATGTTCCTGTAATATGGACGCCGCAAAAGGGTTCGTCGCGACCGGAATGGCATGTAAGGTGGCCGGGACGGAGGAGGCGACCGTAGCGTCGTTTTACGTCCCTGGATTATATTGTCAGTAATGTAGACGGAGGGTTTTCCATGACTATCGCCAAATCTGCGGCGCTGTCGCTTTTTGCGGTGCTGATTCTTGCCGGCCTGTCGGTCACCGGACCGGCATCGGCCCAGACCATCAGCTATCAGCAGGCCGTCGGCGAACTCGCCAATGCGTGCGGCGCGGACATCACGAAGTACTGCAAGAACACCAATATCGGCGGCGGCATGATGGCTTGCATGAACAAGAACATGGCCAAGGTCTCGCAGCAGTGCAAAGTGACCTTCGCCGCGACCCAGGCCTCGCTGAACAAGCGCGAAGCCGCCCAGACGGCCATCTGGCAGATCTGCGAGCCCGACATCAAGCGCCTGTGCAAGGAATACGACCCCGGCAACGGCCGCTATCTGCGCTGCCTGCTGAAGTTCGGAAGCAAGGTCGGCGCCCCCTGCAACCAGGCCATCACCGACGCCGGCTGGCGTTGATCCGGAGCTGTCAGCGGGACCGGCGGGCGGCGTACGCCGCCTGCGCCCGGTCCGGAGCCGACACCCGACCCTATATTCGGAGACCGATTATGAAATCCATCGTTTCCGCGCTCGTCGCGATCGCCGCCGCCGCCGGACTTGCCGGCGCCGCCTATGCCCAGTCCGCCGTCAGCCAGGCCGAGCTGGTGAAGAACCTTCAGGGCCTCGGCCAGCGAACCACCGTGCTCGACGTCAACAAGATGCGCCAGGAACTCCTTGTCGAGATCAAGACCGAGGCGACCGAGGACATTACCGGCCGCGACGCCTATCTCGACTATTTCGCCAACCTGCCGAACTTCAACGTCGAGATCCTGTTCGACTTCGATTCCGACATCATCAAGCCGGACTCCTACAAGGTGCTCGGCGCCATGGCCGACGCCCTGCACAATCCGGTGCTGATGGGCGACCAGTTCCTGATCGTCGGCCACACCGACTCCCGGGGCAAGCGCGAGTACAACCTGAAGCTCAGCCAGCGGCGCGCCGATGCGATCCGCAACGCGCTGGTGACGTTCTTCCGGGTTCCGGCGAACCGCCTCACCGCGTTCGGCATGGGCGAGGAACAGCTCAAGGACCCGTCCAACCCGGAAGGCGCCGTCAACCGGCGCGTCCAGCTGATCAATCTGGGCCCGGTTCCGAACTGATCACGGGCTGACACGACACAATCGACGCCCGGGGGCTGCCCCGGGCGTAAACGCCCCGACCGGGGAACGTCGAGCCTCCGAGGGCGTTGGAAAGGGAGATTTCCGCACCACCACACGAGGAACCGGCGATATGACAATCGATCTGGCTTCAAGCGAGTTCGGCCAGGCGCTGCGCAAGGGCGGCGCCGGTCTGCTCAAGGGCGTCTACTGGATCACCGCCGACGCCTACAATCACATCCTCGTCGACATGCTCGGCTACCGGGCGCATGAACTTGCCGCCGATGCCTTCGCCGCGCACTGGACGGCAGACGAAACCGGGCCCGTCCTCGACTTCGGCTGCGGCACCGGTCTGACGGCGGAAGCGCTTCTCGACGACCTTGCCGACACCCCCTCGCTCGCCATCGACGGCCTCGACTTTTCCGAGCGCATGCTCGACCAGGCCCGCGACAAGGGCCTCTATCGCAGGCTGATCGAGGCCGACGCGACGAAGACCCTTCCGATCGCGCCGGCCACCTATGGCGCTGCGATCTCGTCGGGACTGTTCACGCACGGCCACGTCGGACCCGAGGCCCTGGAGCCGCTGTTTCAGGTTCTCAAACCCGGTGCCCTGTTCGCCTTCACGGTCTATTCGGTGATGTGGAAGCGCTCCGGTTTCGAAGCCGCGCTGGAGCGGCTGGAGCGGGACGGCCGCATCTCGATCCTCTCGCACGAGGAGACCGGCCACTTCTCGCGCCTCAGCGGCCAGAAGGTACACGTCATCGCCGCGCGGGTGCTGTAGAGGCGGCGCATCTGTATGCGCGGCCCGATAACGGTGGCCACGCCCACTTCGCTTCTCGTTTAACAGCGACACGACGGGATAGCCCCCCGCGATTGCCGCACAGTTGTGCCATCCCTGAAATACAATCAATAATTGATCTATTGGAGAATCACACGCTATAAGAGCAAGGCCATATGACGGAGGGGGTGCTATGCAGACTGCTACCAGGCTGTTCGTTCTGTTGTCCGCGGCCGCGGCGATGGCCGGCTGTAACGGCAAGTACGTCAATGTCGACATCAGTCATATTTACACCGACGCGGGCTATCTGAACTCCGCCTCATCCGACCTCGGCCACCTCTATCTGTGGGATCGGGCGAGTGGCACGCTGACCCTCGTCGACGTGCTCGATTTCGCGCCCGGCAACATGACCACCAACGACACGGGCACATCACGAAAGCTCAAGAACACGAGCGGCGCGTCGGTTGCGGCGTCAACCGACGGAATCAAGAATTTGGAGGCCGCTATCGAGGCCGAAGTGGACAACAGACTGTCGGTGGAGGTTGAAGATTATACCGTACGGTCGGCGCGATCGACGATAACGGAGATGAGCTCCCGGATCCGGTCGAACCCGGAAGACACGGCTGACCGGTGGTTTCTCGAAAAGGCGTTTGCCGACAGCAATCGCTTCCGCTACGTGCTCGCGTACAAGGCGCTGAACTCGCAACGCGCCTCTCTTGAAATAGACAATACCGCGAAGACAGAGGCCAAGCTGAAACTGAACTCCGTCGGCGGCGGCATAACCGCAAACCTGAAAGGCGGCGCGCTCGACGAATTCAAGGGAACCGGCGTTCCGTCCTTCCTCGTCTATTATGTGTTCCGGCCGACGTACAACGAGAACAACAACTACGATTTCGACGTTGTGACCACGCAGTACAGGCAGGATCTGATCGACGCCCTGCGCAACAGCTCTATCTGAGGCTCACGCCACGTCCTTTTCCAGCCCGCCTTCGACGATGCGCACCACGTCGCCCATGATGTCGTTGATGCGGAAGTCCTTCGGCGTGTAGACCGCCGCCACGCCCGCCGCCTTCAGGGTCTCGGCGTCCTCGGTCGGGATGATGCCGCCGACAATGACGGGGACGTCGTCGATGCCCTCCGCCTTCAGGCCCTTCATCACCTGCTGGACGAGCGGCACGTGGCTGCCCGACAGGATCGACAGGCCGATGACATGCACGCGGCCCTCCTTGGCGGCGGAAACGATTTCGCCCGGCGTCAGCCGGATGCCCTCGTAGACGACCTCCATGCCGGCGTCGCGGGCGCGCACCGCGATCTGCTCGGCGCCGTTGGAATGGCCGTCGAGGCCCGGCTTGCCGACGAGGAACGTCATCCGCCGGCCGAGCCGCTTCGACAGGGCGTCGACCGCCTCGCGGATGCCGTCGAGGCCCTCGGTCTGGTTGCGCGCCGCCGAGCCGACGCCGGTCGGGGCGCGGAACTCGCCGAAGACGCCGCGCAGCGCCCAGCCCCACTCGCCGGTCGTCACGCCGGCCTTGGCACAGGCAACCGAGGCATCCATCACGTTGCGGCCTTCCGACGCCGCCCGCTTCAGTTCGTTGAGCGCGGCATCCACCGCCATCTGGTCGCGGTCCGCGCGCCAGGCGTTCAGCCGCTCGATCTGGTCGCGCTCGACCCATTCCGGCACCGTCAGGATCGCCCCGGTCCCCGTCGACAGGGGCGACGGCTCGGTCTCGGTATAGGCGTTGACGCCGATCACGGTCATGTCGCCGCGTTCGATACTCTCCAGCCGCTCGGTGTTGGAGTTGACCAGCGCCTGCTTCATGTAGCCGCTCTCGATTGCCGCCACCGCGCCGCCGATGTCGAGCACGGATTTCAGCTCGGCCCGGGCGTCGGCCTTCAGCGCTTCCACCTTCTCCGTGATCACCTGCGAGCCGGCGAAGATATCGCCGTATTCGAGCAGGTCGGTCTCGTAGGCGAGGATCTGCTGCATCCTCAGCGACCACTGCTGGTCCCACGGGCGCGGCAGGCCGAGCGCCTCGTTCCAGGCGGGAAGCTGCACCGCGCGGGCGCGCGCATCCTTCGACAGCGTCACGGCCAGCATCTCGAGAAGAATACGGGTGACGTTGTTCTCCGGCTGCTGCTCGGTCAGCCCCAGCGAGTTCACCTGCACGCCATAGCGGAAGCGGCGGAACTTCGGATCCTCGATGCCGTAGCGCTCGGCGGTAATCTCGTCCCACAGTTCGGTGAACGCCCGCATCTTGCAGATTTCCGTCACGAACCGGATGCCGGCGTTGACGAAGAACGAGATGCGCGCCACGGCGGCGGGGAACTCGTCGTCGGGGATCGCGCCCGACGCCTTCACCGAATCGAGGATCGCGATGGCGTTGGCGAGCGCGAAGGCGAGCTCCTGCACCGGCGTCGCGCCGGCCTCCTGCAGGTGATAGGAGCACACGTTCATCGGGTTCCACTTGGGCATCTCCCGGCAGGTCCAGGCGATGATGTCGGTGGTCAGCTTCATCGACGGCGCGGGCGGGAACACGTAGGTGCCGCGCGACAGGTATTCCTTGATGATGTCGTTCTGCGTCGTGCCCGTCAGCGTGTCGCGCGGCGCGCCCTGCTCGTCGGCGACGGCGACGTAGAGCGCCAGCAGCCAGGCGGCCGTGGCGTTGATCGTCATCGACGTGTTCATCTTGTCGAGCGGGATACCGTCGAGCAGCGCCCGCATGTCGCCAAGATGCGAGATCGGCACGCCCACCTTGCCCACCTCGCCGCGCGCCAGCTCGTGATCGGAATCGTAGCCCGTCTGGGTCGGCAGGTCGAAGGCGATCGACAGGCCGGTCTGCCCCTTGGCGAGGTTGCCGCGATACAGCCGGTTCGATTCCGCCGCCGTCGAGTGGCCGGCATAGGTGCGGAAGATCCAGGGCCTGTCTCGCTCGGGATTGGCGCGCTGAGGCGTGTCGCGGGTGGGCGTGTCGGTCATCGGGGGCGTCCTGATAGTGGCGTTTGCCTATAAAACAGCCGCCTACGTTGCATTGCAACAACGACGAACGCATAAGGCCGGACCGTCGCCGGTCCGGCCTCTAAATGGCGTAAACGGCGTCGAAACCGGACCGATCCGCGCGGACCGGTCCGGTTGAATGCCGTGAAGGGCCCGTCGGGCTACGCCCGTTTGATCAGGCCGATGATGAACAGCAGGATCACCGCGCCGACGACCGCGCCGATGATGGTGCCGATGATCCCTTCCATGAGGATGCCGAACTGGGCGAAGACCCAGCCGCCGATGACGGCGCCGACGATGCCGACGACGATGTTGCCGATCAGGCCGAAGCCCGCGCCGCGCATGATGAGCCCGGCGAGCCAGCCGGCGACGGCCCCGATCACAAGCCAGATGATAATGCCCGTAATGTCCATTTTGGTCTCCTGCGTTTCCCCCGCGGTCGGACGGCAAGAAGATCGTGCGAATCACCGCACGCGCCCGGTTTCCGCCCGGTCAGTATAGCGCATTGCGCGTGAAAGGGATGTGGCGGGAGGTGTGTGTGGGGGGGGGTACGAGGCGGTTATGGGCCGAGATGAGAGTTTTGAAATCAGTTGTCGGTGGAGAATCGAAACTCCAGCATCAGGATCAGGCTCCAATTGCGTCTCGGCCGAATGGAGACACTAGCCCACAATATAACTTTCCTATTTTCGACATCGGCCTTCCGTTGACGCCGAAAGCACAGGCAAAATGACGAAATCGCCAACCTGCTCGACAATATCGCGACTTCGACTTCACGTAATAATACGCTTCAGAAATACAATATAATAAGAAATTTATTTAGATGACTTCGGTTGAAAAGTAAAATAGAAATTTTTATCTATCTCTACGGTCATGAAATCACGATCTTTAGGTTTTTTTTGATTTTTTTCCGGGAGATTTCGGACATCCGTTACGCGTGCCGGGAGGGCGGAGCGTTTTACATATTCAGCTGGGCGGTTTTTTACCTTCATGGTCAATATTGAGAGAATACCTTCCTCAGATCCCGGCCCTTAATATTCGGCTTGCAGACGCTGGCTATCCGTCGCTTGGCACCACCATTCACGCTCTTGTAGCCGACAGAACTTCCATCGTCGTTAACAACTATCTCGAACTCTGTGCCTTCTTTGCTCTTGGTCCAGACCATGGTGTTAGCTTGTGACTGGAATTGCCAGTCTAGGCATTCCCCATCAATACCCGCCATCGCGTTCACGACGTCAATGGCCGATTGGTAGCGGTCAGCCGGGTCGACCTGAAGGCATTGCTTAATGACATTCCGCAGCGTCGTGGGAATATGCGGCAAAAACGACGACCTGTCCGGAAACCTGCCATTGCGCAGGTCATATCTGAAAGCGTCGCGATCAAACCCGTCCGGAGGACCATATGCTTCGAACTGCGAGTTGAAATGATCATTTCCGTTGGCCATCCGGTAAAGCGTTAACCCGACCTGGTAGATGTCGAACCTCAGGTCGAAGTGGTCCTTGAACGTAGCCTCTGGCGGGATCATTTTTCCGTACAAACGATCCTGCGCTGCCACACCGGAAAAGTTCATCTGCTTCGCTAAACCAAAGTCGGAAACAAGTGCTTCACCTCGTGGAGAGAGAAGTATATTATCCGGTTTAACATCAAAATGGATCAGATTTTTAGAGTGGATATTATGAAGCCCAGCGAGAAGCTGAGCGCCGAGCGTGACTATTTCCCTAACTGTGAGATGCCTTGAAGCCATAAGGTCCTTCACCGACCCGTCCCGATAGTAGGGCATGGCTACATATATGTGCTCATCGTCAAAACACGCGTACAGGACCTGCACAACGTTTGGGTGAGCGCTGGCGTATAGCGCCTGCGATTCAGAAAAAAACTCGTCGGGCGAGTTCAGCTTCGCCTTGAGAATTTCTTTAGTGACGATTTCCGCGTCCAATTGGTGGTCGTGCGTCACGAAAGTGCGGGAATTCTGACCGTCCTGTCCAATCTCTTCGATTACGTCGAATGTGAGTTCAGCCTTGCGATAGGGCTTAAGCATTCTCGGCCCCCATCGCGCTGAGAATTGCTTCTCTTTCCGCCTTGGTCATGCCGGTCCAGTTCTCAATGCCTAGGTCGTCATCGCCTGCCACCAACGGCTTAAAGCGAGCTCTCTCGATGCCGAGGCGACGAGAAATCGATGAAATCTGGCCCACGTAATAAGACAGCAAGCCGGAACTCGCGAACGCCTCTTGGATAACCCCTTCGATCTGGATGCGTTCGATGCTCGCCGAACGCGCAAGGGACTCCGTTGCGCGTATTCCAGCGCTTTCAATCCCGTACTCGCGGAGAACATCAAGAAGATTTGAGCGGATGTATTTTAGCGCATCCGGCATCGCAAAAGCAGCGGGAACCTTTAATTCTTCAACATTGATAATTTCTCGTGTCTTAGTATCGAAAACGGCAAAAGTCACTGCCCTCGGAGCAGCCCGGATACCGATTGTCCTCATGCCCCCTCCACCCTTTAGTTGATTTCTACCAGATTCAACCTCTTGTTGTCACCTGCCCCGCCCAATAATCACGGAGTGTCATGACGATTGGTCGAGGAGTCCGATTGGGCTCGGAGTGACTCCTCACTTCAGTGACAATTGACGTACGCTTCTGTTCGACAAAAATAAAAATCCCCCCCTCACTCGCCCCCCTCCACCGGCACGCCGAACAGCGTCGCGCCGAACGCCACCGCGGCCAGCACGGCGAACCCCGCGATCCGCAGCCAGGGCCGGGTGACGTCGGCGCGGCGCGCCACCTGGATCGCCACCACGCATTGCAGGGCGTAGTAGAGCGCGAAGGCGCGCGACGAGAGCGTGATGATCGAGAACACGTCCGTCGACCAGACGATTGCGACGCCGACGGCGGCGATCACCGGATAGGCGACGCGCCGGCCGATCCTGCCGCTCGTTTCCTCGTGGATCAGCCCGGCGCTGGAGATCGCATCGGCAATCGCGGCGGAGAGCTGCGCGAACACCGCGCCGGCGGCCAGCATCATCGGCAGCACGGGGGCGGCCACCGCCACGAGGTCGATCATCACCGCCACGTCGCCGGAGGCCGGGTGCGCCTCGGCGACGACGCGGGCCAGCGCGAAGAAAGCGAGATAGATGGCGCCCGCAATGAGCTGCGCCCGGCGCATCGTGCGGATGCGCGTCTCCGGCAGGTATTCGCCCGCCAGGAACCGCGAGGTCTCGAAACCCTGCACGACGATCAGCAGGCCGAGCACGACGCGCACGTCGTCCCACTCCACCGTGTGCGGCTCGGGCGCCGGCGCCCAGTCCCCGGCGAACAGGAGACGCAGGTTCAGCAGCGCCAGCGCGGCCAGCACGGCGGCGATGATCGCCAGTTTCAGGCCGACGGCATATTGCTCGACGCCCTCCAGCCCGTGCAGGCCCTTCCACAGGCCGAAGGCGCCGATCGAGACGAGCAGTACGGTGGTGATCGCCTGCGCCGTCAGCGGGTCCAGCACGCCGAACGATTTCAGGAAGAAGGCGGCGAGCAGCGACAGGTAGTAGGTGACCGAGACGAAATAGGCGAAGGCGAGCGCGAAATGCGACATGCGCTCCAGCGGCAAAAGGCCCTTCGTCGCGGTGCCGGGATAGGTCTGGCCGGCGAACAGCGGCTCGCCGTAGCGGATGTTGAAGCGGATGACGCCGCCGAGCAGCCAGGCCAGCACCAGCAGCGCGGCCATGGCGACAATCGCGTAATGCCCCACGGCCTCGGTGAGGACGGGCAGCGAGACGAGGAAGCCCGAGCCGATGATCGAGGCGAGCGGGGTGACGGTCGCGCGCCATTGCGTCGACGCCCGCATCCGCGGCGACAGCAGGAAAACCGCAACCGCAACAAGGGTCGCGACGGCGAGGACGTTGGCGATCACGGAGCGGAAGGTCCGGCGTCGGCGTACCGTGCGGCGACGTTTCCACGCGCTTCTTGTTGCACTGCAGCACCGGTTTGGGGCATGTACAGGGTGTCCATGGCGCCTTGAACTATCCGACAATTCTGTTCGAGGCCAGAAATGGACTAGGCTCGCCGGCGTGTGCTCCCGGGGCGCGTGCTCCCGGGGCGTGTACCTTCGGGGCGCACACCCGCCGGGCGGACCGCAAGATCAATCCCCGCGTCTCCCCTTCCGGGGCGGACTGCGGAAACGGGAGGTGAAGGATGGCGACGAACGTCGCGGACGAGGCGCAGCCGCCGGTCTACAAGGCGGAGAAGAAGGATCTCTACGAGATCGGCGAGATTCCGCCGCTCGGCCACGTGCCGAAGACCATGTACGCCTGGGCGATCCGGCAGGACCGGCACGGGGCCCCGGACGAGGCCATGCAGGTGGAGGTGGTGCCCACCTGGGAGATCGATTCGAACGAGGTTCTCGTCCTCGTGATGGCCGCCGGCGTCAACTACAACGGCATCTGGGCGGCGCTCGGCGAGCCGATCACCCCGTTCCGCGTCCACAAGGCCGACTATCACATCGCCGGCTCCGATGCCGCGGGCATCATCTGGGCCGTCGGCTCCAAGGTGAAGCGCTGGAAGGTCGGCGACGAGGTCGTCATCCACTGCAACCAGGACGACGGCGACGACGAGGAATGCAACGGCGGCGACCCGATGTTCTCGCCGACCCAGCGCATCTGGGGCTACGAGACGCCGGACGGCTCGTTCGCGCAGTTCTGCCGCGTCCAGGCGCAGCAGCTCATGCCGCGCCCGCAGCATCTCACCTGGGAGGAGGCGGCCAGCTACACGCTGACACTGGCGACCGCCTACCGCATGCTGTTCGGCCATTCGCCGCACCGGCTGCGGCCGGGCGACAACGTGCTGGTGTGGGGCGCCTCGGGCGGCCTCGGCGTGTTCGGCATCCAGCTCTGCGCGGCCGCCGGCGCCAACGCCATCGGCGTCATTTCGGACGAAGACAAGCGCGACTTCGTGATGAGCCTCGGCGCCCGCGGCGTCATCAACCGCAAGGATTTCGACTGCTGGGGCCAGATGCCGACGGTGAACACCGACGAGTACAACACCTGGCTGAAGAACGCGCGGGCCTTCGGCAAGGCGATCTGGGACATCACCGGCAAGGGCAACGACGTCGACATCGTCTTCGAGCACCCCGGCGAGGCGACCTTCCCGGTCTCCTGCCTGGTGGTGAAGCGCGGCGGCATGGTCGTCTTCTGCGCCGGCACGACGGGCTTCAACCTGACCTTCGACGCCCGCTACGTGTGGATGCGCCAGAAGCGCATCCAGGGCTCGCATTTCGCCCACCTGAAGCAGGCCAGCGAGGCCAACAAGTTCGTCATCGAGCGCCGCATCGACCCGTGCATGTCGGAAGTCTTCCCCTGGGCGCAGATCCCCAAGGCGCACATGAAGATGTGGAAGAACCAGCACGCGCCGGGCAACATGGCCGTGCTCGTGCAGGCGCCGGTCACCGGGCTCCGCTCCTTCGAGGACGTTCTCGAGGCGAGCGGCCAGTAAGAAGCCCACCCAAACCAGCGTTTTCGGGGCGGTCGCGCCCCGAATGCGCTACGCTGGCCTTCCAGTTCAACGGGTGCGGCGTCCGGGTCGCGCCCCGACGGGGAGGCAACCCATGTCCGACACCGCTACCAGACCGTCCTTCGGCGCCCGGTTCGCCCGCGCGCTCGGCGGCATCGTCCTCGCGCTTTTGAACGCGACCCTCATCCTCGTCATCGTCGCGGCCATCGTGGGCCTGATGCTCGTCGGCCGGGTCCGGACGCTGGCGACCGACGTCGCCGATGACGTGACGCAGGCCGCGCTCGCCTCGGCCGGGCTCGATCCGGCGCAGGCGCTGTCGCAGATCCACGATCTGTCCGAGGAGGTTGCCGGCCTGCGGACCGCCATCGCGCAGCGCGGCACCGACATCGACCAGCGCGTCGAGGCGCTGAGCGCGCGGCTCGACACGGTGCAGGAGACCATCGAGGCCCTGCGCGCCCGCAAGATCGCGCTCACCGACGCGGTGATCGCCAGGGCCGCGGACGCCGCCAGCGACGCCATGAGCCGGACGGCGACCGACGTTCTGGAACGGATTCAGGCCTGCAAGGCGCCGGCGGCGGGAAGCGGCTAGGTGTGGACTCTGAAGAGGTTGTTCATCCGTCGTGATGGCCTGAAGGTGTTCGTTGCGAGACGACACGAGACAGGTCACGAGGATGAACAACCCGCACAAGAATGCACGTACGACACCGCTTGGTCGAGCGGAGATGGTGAG